>OLNW01000525.1_pt1 | contig 44952 bp, 29 predicted proteins | sample 1672121 | NCBI WGS metagenome assembly OLNW01 (sample SAMEA3136648, study PRJEB25190) | human gut metagenome
CACTTAAATAAATTTTTCTGCACTATTTTGTATTTACACAAAACTTGAAGAATACTCAAGTCAGAGTCTTTTTTCTGTGCTTATAATTTGTATGTTCATCTTTTTATTTTGCGAAATATCATATATGGAATTTAAACATACTTTGCGAAGTGTTTGAAACATTTGATATGAACTTGTATCTTTTATATCAATGTAAACTTCATGATGGTAGGTTGGCTAAAAATGACTTTAAGCATATCAAAATACATTTTATAATACCACTCGTCATGAGCAGGATTAAATTTTGTGTGATTTAACTTTGATTTATTTTATGCGTTGATTAATTTCGCGGAACTTATTCTGTGGACACCACATAGCGCTTAAATTTCATTGATACCATCATTTTCTAAATGACAGCTTTCGTTACAATAGACATTATACAATATGTTAATTATCATCATTTTTTACCGCATATTTCGCTGAGCTTTCTGCCACCATATCAAGTTTTGTTGGTTGTGGAAATGTATAAGTGGTAGCCGTAGGCATATCGGAATTTTCTTCAAGATTCTCCACCTGCTCCATAACCTTACTGAATACCTCTGGACTATATTGAGGTGGATAGCCGTTCTTTACGAGACAAATTTTAATATCAAGTTTGAGCTGATTGCGTACATTTTGGTTGTTAAGCCAATCAGAAAAAGAAGATTTTGTATCGATTATCTCTTTCACTTTTTTGGCAAGAATTTTACATTTATCATTTACAATCATACCGCCAATTTCTTTATCCTCGCCATATTCAAAATTATACCGGTCTCGTAAGGATACTAAAATATCATAAAATGCTTTTTCCTCAAAGGTTAAGCCAATTTTACGGAAACTTTCACGGCTTTCGTTCATTTGGTGGAGTATCTGTAATGCTTGTTCCGTGGCATTTTTAATAATATCTTCAGATGCCTGTTCTTGTGTATCTCCAGCTTCTTCCGCACTAATATGTTTTCGTCTTTCATGATATATAGCAATTGTTTCTTCAAGCATTTCCTGATAAGTCTTTGCAGCAATCTTGTTAATCTTACTGTATTCTTTAATCTGCTTACGAATCATTTTTATAAGCAGCTCTAGCTTGGTGGCAGGCATTTTTACATCAGAAAGTTTTTCAAAATACTCTGGGCTAAAGATATCCTCTTCCTCCCCGGCATCAAGGACACTCTCCACTTGCTTGTAACGTAATGCCTCGTCAACCATTTTAGAAACAGCACGATTCATACTGTCTGTATCAAGCTCAGTTGTTCCACTCATTTTGCGAACAAAACCAGCAATTGCCATAAAGCATTGTGCCAAAGCGGATTCACTGTCAGATAAATCGCCAGATGGTTGAGCAATATCGTAGCCAAGACGCATTCTTCTAACAGTCTTTAAAAAATAAGTTTTAAATGATACCTTTTGTGTACCGTTTTTACCTTCAGAATTTAATTCCTCTGTAGAAGAAAACACATACTCCGCAGCTTTGGCAAGCAAACAATAACGTTCTACAGGATCTCCGTTCGGATTTAAAAATGGTTTCAAATCGTATCCGGTAAACATAGTCTTTAAAATTTCAAGTTCTTCTCTAAAAACTTGGGTAGCCTGTTCTACATCATCCTCGGTGGGTGCAACAGATGTATCTCCGCCATAAATTTTTATAGCTTCACGCATATTATCACGGATTCCGATATAGTCAATGACCATACCAAATTTCTTTCCCGGATAAACCCTATTAACACGACTAATTGTTTGAATAAGCAGATGTTTTTTTAGAGGCTTATCATTATATAGGTATGTAAGACATGGAACATCAAAACCAGTAATCCACATATCAACAACAATAACTATACGGAAGTTGGATTTTTCCTGCTTAAAGGCAGCATCTAATGCCTTTGAGCGTTTATCATTTTTTACGCCGCCAAGGTAATTATACATTTTTTCTTCATCATCACTTCTGGCACTTGCAACCATAGCCATAAACGGCATAGGTTGTAATTCATCAAGTTCTTCCTTTGTAGTTTCTGTGCCATCGGAAATTTTCTTTTCTTCAAACCATTCCGGATATTTATCCCTAAATTTCACGAGTAACTCATAAGCAATTTTTCTGCTTGAACAAACAATCATAGCTTTTTGTACTCTGTCAGGTTCTTTTTCGCAAGCAGATACATAATGGTCGTGAATGTCAATGGCAAGACGTTCCAAACGGGAAGGCTCTCCAAGAATAATTTCCATGGAACTCATAGCTTTTTTACTTGCTTCAATATCTTCCTCGGTAGCACCATCATCAGCACAAGTTTTATAATAAGTTTCAATTTCTTTGACTTTTTTGGTATCTAAAAGGACTTTCGCAATTCTCGGATGATATTTGATAGATACGGTTAATTCATCTGCAACAGCTTGATCCATTGTATAACGGTCAATTTCATCGCCAAAAGTTTGATAGGTTTCTGCAATAGGAGTGCCGGTAAATCCAACAAATGTAGCATGTGGAAACGCTTCTTTTAATACCTTTGCATATGGCTTAGAAACCATAGCTTTCATGTTTTCGTCGGCATCCTTACTAAACTGAATTTTTCTTGAATGCTCCAACTGCGTTCTATGTGCTTCGTCAGAAAAACAAATAATATTGTGTCGGTCGTTAATAAGACCGATTTTATCTTCTTTACGGTCGCAAAATTTCTGGATAGTGCAAATGTAAAAACCGCCGCTTTCTCTGCTGCCAAGTTCTTGTCTGAGGTTATTTCTACTTTTAACTACGGAAACTTCGCCGAGGTTTAAAAATTCTTTGCTCTTGGCAAATAGCGTAATTCCCTGTTCCTGAAGTTCATCACGATCAACAATCATAACGATAGTCGGAGAGCCAATTTCAGGAATATCACTGCAACGCAAGGCAAGCTGTCTGGCGAGAAACGCCATAGTGTATGTTTTTCCACACCCGGTTGCACCAAAATATGTACCACCTTTTCCTGTTTGCGTCACAACAGATTTTATAATACTCTGTTTAAGCAGTCTCGTAGCAAAGAACTGCGGATAACGACAAACAATTTCACGTTCATCGCAATCGAAAATTTCATCTTGGAAATAAATATAATCACGGAATATTTCCAAGAAACGTTCAGGTGTATACACACCCTTAATCATAGTTTCGGTTTCTGCAAAAGGCATGGTAGAAATCTTATCAGTATCGTTTACACGCCTCCAAGCATAGAAATGTTCATAAGGTGTGCGTACCGTTCCTAATCTTGTTTTAACTCCATCTGAGATACACGCTAAAGGGCAATAATGTAACAAATGCGGAATATCACGCCAGTAGCGGATGGTAATCTGCTCCCATGCATCATAAATTGTGGCATGGGCATCGGCAGGATTCTTTAGTTCGGTGATGCACAGTGGCATACCGTTTACATACAAAAGCACATCCGGTCGGCGGTTTTCACGTTGTCCGTTATTTATATAGTCTACCGTTAGCTGATTTACCACATGAAATATATTGTTCTCTGGTGTTTCAAAATCAATAAGAGAAACTTGTATTGGCAAACCACTTTGCGGTGTGAATTGAATACCATCCACCATCCATTTATAGACCTTATGCAATGTGGCAAAATCACTCTCAGCACCTACAAGGCGGACAGTGTCATAGATTTGCTCAACTTCTTCTGTCAGCAAGTCAGCATTTGTCTTTGTAATAAAAGCTTTAAAGTCATCTGCAATAAGCACATCACTATAACTGCGTCTAATCTTATTACTAGGCAGATAATTCCAATTAACCGATTGTAAAAAAGCAATGAAAGCACTTTCATATTCTGACTCGCAGTAGCGTCCGTTGTAATTTTTTAGTTTTGCCATGTACTTATACCTCCTTTGATTTGCTTGCCTCTTCAATAGAACCTTTGATTAATATAGGACAAAGGTTTTTGATTTGAGTTTTCATATTTTTCAAAATCAAAGTTCTTTCTTGTAATACCCTAAAAATATCAACGATATATTCCTGTTCTTTAACTGGTGGTATAGGAAGTTTGACTTCTAGTAAATCGGCCCATGTAAAAGTTTCTCTAGCACTACCCCAAGAATGATAACGAGCATATCTATCAAATTCTGTCCTATTAAAATTTAAACATAGGTATTCAGGAAGAATTCTTGTTTCATCGCATCTAAATACTTCATTAACCGATGTTACAAGTATAGGCTCATCGGTATTATTCATTGCATTGCAAAATACTTTTTCGTTGTGTGTAGTTTGGACAAAAGATATTTCTCTCGGCATTACAATTTTATAATTTTCAAGGTTATTTCTGTCTACTTTCGAAGAAACTTCTCCGAATTTTTTATATACACTGACATTTTTTACATTGGTATAAATCTTCTCCGAGTTGCGTACATCAATTCTTTCTATGTACTCACTAAATGTTCGTAATGGATATTTCTTTTTCAAATGCTCAACTGTAGCATCACATGTCAGCTTTAAATCCGCAAGTCCACGCTCATAGCTTTGCTGATTAGCAAGCATGGCATTGTAGACATCCACATATTTTTGCTGAATGTCAATTAAAGGAAGTTCAATTGGCACATCAATAAAATCATCCCAAGTCATACCATCTCGTACAGAACTATCGGTATTAAACCAAAAGTATCTATCTTTTTCTGGTAGTTTTAAATACAAGAAAAAATAATCACTTAGAATTTCATCATTTTCCATAAATCTAAACACATGATACGCAGGACTTACTATTTTGTTTTTATCTGTATGATTGTATGCAATTGGTAAAACAATATCTCTTCCTACATGCATCAAATTGCAGGCAAAATATTTAGGAGGCACAATTTTATAATTGCTAGTGTCTTTTCCGATTTGATGAGATGGTTCAAAGAATTCTTTTTCTCTATTCACACCAGATACATCATATACTGTTAAATTTGGAATATTACATTTTTCAGTATACGGTTCGATATATTTTCCGAGTTTTATTTTATTCAAGTCCATAACCAATCCTCCTAAATGCATCTTCCAGCATTTGCTGTGATTTCTTCTCTTTTTGTATGACTTCTTTCATTTCAGACTGAATACGGGACATTTCCTTTTCATAGTCAATTTCAAGGTCATGGTCAATAAACTCTATATATTTGCTTGGTGTTAATGCCCAGTTATTTTCTTCAATTTCTGCAATGCTCACACTTCGGTAAAGCTCTGGTACTTCGTAATGTGTTCCGTTTGTTCCCTCGCTCTGCCATGTATGGTAAATATCAGAGGCTTTTTCAATCTGTGTGGTATCAAGTAAAACTTTCTTTTTATTCTCACCCTTTACCGGATTTTCCGTCCATGTACGCAAATCCATAAAAAGGATTTCATTCTCACGATTACGCAGGTTTCTGCTGTGATAGTTGCCACCCTTTTTGTTCTGATTTAAAATCCAAAGGGTAACGCTGATGTCGGTGGTAATGAATAATTCTCTTGGAAGAACAATAATAGCTTCCACCTTATCATTCTGAATCAGCTTTTTGCGAATTTCTATTGTATCACTGTCGTTAAGAGCACCGTTGGCAAGCAAGAACCCAGCAACACCCGTCTGCTTTTTTAGGTGTGATAGCATATGCAAAATCCAAGCATAATTGGCATTGCTTTCTGGCGGAGTGTGGTAATCGGCCCAACGGGGATCACTTGCTAATGTACTGTCATACCAACCTTTAAGATTAAAAGGCGGGTTTGCCATGATGTAATCAAAGAATATTCCCTTGTGCAAATCATGCGTGAAAGAAGAATCATTCGTCTCGCCAAGATTGTGGCTTATGCCACGAAGTGCGAGGTTCATTTTTGCAAGGCGATAGGTTGCAGCTTCCTTTTCCTGCCCATATACATTAATACGGTTAATATCTCCTTGCTTCGATTTTACAAGTGCAGCACTTTGAATAAACATACCACCTGAACCACAGCAAGGGTCGTATAATGTTCCATCATAAGGTTCAATCATAGCTGCAATTAACTGTACAACATCATGCGGTGTATAGAATTCTCCTTCTTCTTTAGTGGCATTAACGGCAAATTCCTTCAAAAAATATTCGTATACTCGACCGATGAGGTCTTTTTCTTCTCCAAACTGCTTATGGCTGATTTTATTGACCTCATCAATCAATTTTTTGATATCATTTGGTGCAAGATTACGTGTAGTAAAAGTACCTTCCACAAAGCATCCTTTCAATTGTTTAGAGCTAGTAGCAATACTATGAAGTGCATTGTCTAATGCTACATTCAGTCTGGGAGCAGGTGTATTTATGATTGTTGACCATCTTGCCTCTGGTGGCAAATTGTAAGTTCCGTCTGTAAATGTGGCATCATCAAAGAATGCTGCACGAATATTTTCATCATCCGGGTCAAGTCCTTGTTCGATTAAGATTTGTCGTAGTTTTTCAATACCGTCCTCATATTTTTCTCCAATAAATTTTAAGAATACCAATGTTAGCATCATATCACGTTTTTCGAAAAAAGAACCTGAATTACGTGCTGCACGTAAGATGTCTCTGCATTTAAAGAGAATTGAATCAAGATTGATAGTATCCTCTGTCTTTTTCTTTGCCATAATTTTATTCATCCTTCCCTAAATTGTCCCATTGTCTTTTCAAGGTGCAAAAGTCTTTGAGCTTTTTCATTACAGTTATATTCATTTTGCTTTTTCAAACTTCTCAACGGTTTATTGATGAAAATGAAACTTCAAGTTCTCTCACAAAAGCTTGTTACGATAGACAATATTTTTACGAAATTTCTTTGTTTCATCTGAATAACTTATGCTTTGTAGCCTAATTGTTCTATGTCAATGATATAACATTATTATAGCATAAAGTAACATGGATTTCTACCCTATTAGACAATATGTAATTTTTTTCAGATGGATTTTTTATTTTCACAGAATAGCGTGTTAAAGCTAAAATCAATTCCAAATAAGTGAAAGGACAATTTTTTGAAAAATTTTCACTGAACTATTGATTTAGATATACATTTTGGCGCATTTATCCAAAGAGTGAAAGAAGTTTTTACAATGTCAAGATTATCAAAAAAAGCAAAACAAGGAGACAAAAGTTCAGCCATCGGTTGAGCAAGGTGAAAAAAGCATTTGAATAAAATGCTACCAGTTTTTTAAAATTAAAGCTTTTTTAAATCCTCTACAAGGCTATGAAAAGAATAAATGCATTCAGCAGAAGAAGTCGTACAAGAAAGTTCTTAGATGAAACAAATCAAAAAAGTTACTGATTAAAGACCTTTATTCAGAATTTTAAGTGTGATTACTGAAAGAAAGCGCTTACACCCATGCTGGTAAATTCTTTTATTAAATGAATTGAAGTTTATAATAACGACAAATCAAGTGGTTACAGTTATGTGAAAATCAATGTATATTTCACTGCTGTTGGAATGATTGACATTCAGACTGAGCAAAAAATTATTACAATGATGGAAGAAATGAAAAAATCCTCATCAACTTCGATTATCATATAACCTGAAAAACGGTGCAACCAATTTCTGAGTTGCACCGATGGCATTACGATAAAATATTCTTATGTTGTGTTGGCATTTTGAAGTTCCTTTATTTTATTTGTGCAGAATTAAGCAATTTTCTTGCCACTGTAAACATTTCTATTCCAACAGCAGGAATGTCGCGATAACAGGTATCAAGCGAAAATTGTTCATCATAGTTAAATGATATATTTACGGATTGATAGATTTTTTCATAAGCCGCTTTGATGGCGGTATCCATATCCATTCCGTTCTCAACCTCGGTGATGATGTCAGCAAGTGATACTTTTAACTGTTGTTCCGCTTGGGTGTAGGCGTCAGGTCGTAACTGTCTATCACACATAACACGGATTGCGTTCTGTGCTATCGGTGATAATATCCCATATCCGTATCCATTTGTTTCGCCTGTAATTACCGCATTGCGTATTTTAGTGTTTGCATAGCCTGCGGCTAATGTGTAACCGAGATTTCCCGTCTGTACATCATCAAGAATATCACCGATTAAATTCTCAACAATTTGTGTCTGTTCCTCTGTTGCATTTAATGGTGTACTTTCTCGCGGGATTTCAGCCGCAAAAGTTGTGGTGCTCATCGTGGTCAATGCCACCGTGATTATTAGTGTGAATATTTTCTTTTTCATAATGAAATACCTCCTGTTTATTTGATATATTTATCATAACAGAAAATATCTCTATCGGCAAAAAAATTCGATTAAATATTTAATAGCAATTTGGTCTGCGGAAAACTGTAAATCCAACACTTGACGCGGTGGATATTACTACATTATTTGCACTGGAAGAACAGTGAATAACAAGAATATTACCATTTGTATCTTTACCGACAACTATTCCAACGTGGCTATAACTCGGCAAGAAACATAAATCACCTGCTTGCACTGTTGACGCTGTTACTTGAATACTGGCGTCACGCTGTCCGTATGTTCCGTGTCCGACAGCATATCCCATACCACTGTTATTAAATACCCAAGTGACAAATCCCGAACAGTCCAATCCATATGCTCTTAGTGTTCCTGATGATGGACTTCCTGCGGCAGTTACTCGCTGCATAGTACCCCAAGCACTGTCCCAACCGATTGCACTTGATTTACCACCCCAAAAATAATTTACTTTACCAACAAGTGAGCCTGCATTTTTGACGACATCCTTGCGTTTCTGCGGAAGCGATGACGGCAATCCATTTATGATGCTTTGAACATCTGCATTTGTAATTGCCAAACTATGGCTTGATGAGGTCAAAACATCGCCGTGTTCAAGTAAGGTTTCCACTGCCTCACGTTGCTTTGCGGTTAATTCATATAAATCCATCAACTCATCTTTTGTTTTGCCATTTATCGTGACGGTGAGTTTATTTTTTGTTTCTGTATCTGATACCGCAATTTCTTCGACCGTATGATTTACGGTGTTAGCGGCTCGGAAATATGTTTTTAGTTTTTCGGCTTTAATATCATCAAATATGACAACATCTTCAGCAGTGTTGTCATCAGTTCCTGCTGTTTTTGCTGCAAATACCGCAATCACGATATTTCTGTCAGTCTGATTATCTATAACATCAACCTCTGTATGGTCTATGGATAATTCAATATCTTCGACTTCTTGTGTCAATTCAACATTGTATTCCGCTATAATCTGCGATAATGGAATTGTTCCTGTATCCGTTACTTCCTCAGAAATAAAAATACCAAACGGACTTGCTGCAATGGCTGCTATAATAATGACAACAATCAATATAACCACTACAACTGCCACTACACCGCCGGACGCAATTGCCGTTGAAATAGCCTTGACTGCCTTGACAACTGCTTGTGCAACTTTGACTGCAACTTTAGTTGCTACACGCACCGCAGATTTTGCAATTTTCGCACTTCTTTGTGCCGCCTCTTTTGCCAATTTTGCAGTCTGTTTTGCGGTTTGCTTTGCGACCTGTTTTTGTGTTTTAACAGTGGCTTTGTGAGTTTTTGATACTTTTTTCTTTGCAATTCGGCTCGCTTTAATCGTATTCTTACCGTTTTTTACAGTCTTAGATGTTATTTGTTCTTTACTATGTACCGCTTTTGATGTTGTAGTTTGCATTTGACGGGGAATAATACTTGTTTTCTGCTTAGGTGTCTTGTATGCCGTTTTTATAGGCTCTACTTTTCCGTTCCGTAAAGACTGCATATAGTTTTCTTTTGTTTTTATATTCGGTTTATCAACTGAGGGAGCATTGGAGATAATATCCGCATTTGGAGTATTCGGCATATTAGCGTCTTTATTTTGTGATTGCTGTTCCGTCAATTTTGATTTCAACTTATTCTTGACATATTCGTGTCTTGCATTGTCAGGGCTTTTTATATCTGTATCCGTAATATGAGATTTGATATAATTTTCTTTTGTCTTAATATCTGATTTTTGTTTTGCGGTTGATTTCTGTACTGATTTTTGTTTCACTTCGGGAACGGCAAAAGGACTTTCGGACTGTGCGACGGTATATTCTTTTTTTGTCTTAGGTGTAAACATTTTTGATTTTGGATTATTTTTTTGCTCTGATTTAATTATGTTCGATTTGGACATAATTTTTTTATCTTCTGCAATTTTTGGAGTTCTGCTTACGGTTTTAGGTATATTCCTGATTTCACTCGAATTAGTTGGAATTTTTCCGTTTGTTAATTGCAAGTTTTTCGGCTGATTATTTGCTAACTTAGGTATATTATTTGTAGTAGGTTTAACGGAAACATTAGGAATTGTATAATTTTCTTTAGTCTTGATTTTGTGTGTTTTGTGTGATTTTATTCTATTATCCGCAATAATACGCATAGTTCGATAGACTTTTGACGTTGTACTGTATGCTGCAAATTCTATTGTATCTGTTGCATAATTTTCGGGAGTCTGTTCGTCATTGTCATTGAACTGTTTTTCTGAGTTCCGCTTTATAAGTTGTTCTTTCATAACAAACGGAGCGTTGCTGAGAACATTATACGGAATAGATTTCATATCTTTTGGTGCGTTTTTCACAATGTATTTTGCCGACTGTGGTTTTTCTTTGGTTTTAGGTTTTGTCTTTAACTTGCTCAATTACTATCACCTCAATTCTTATATAAAAAAATAAGGCGGCGATTTTCACCGCCGCCTGTGTAATTTATTTTTCACCCGGTTTTGTACTCATCAATTTATAGAGTTCTGTATCAGTAGGGAAGTCATTTGTAAACGGTACTATCGAGCCGCCGACTTTAATTAGTCCGCGTCCTGCCGACGAATTTGTTATATATCCCATTTGTGCGGGAGATATATTAAGCATTGAAGCAAGTTCGGCTCTGTCCGAAGGTGATTGATTAAATATAAGCAAAAACTCACAATTCGAAATCATCCACCTTGCAGTATCATTTTTCAGACATTCCTCAACATTTTGGGTTATTCCAGTTAAAAGTCCTCCGTATTTTCTGAAACGTCGCCACGCCTTCAATAGAAATTCAGCACTGTATGGGTTTTTGAAAAACAAATGTGATTCGTCTATGTATACTCGTGTATATATACCGCGTTTCCTGTTTTCCATAACTCTGTTCATAATGTTATCCAACATTATAAGCAATCCGACCGATTTCATTTGTTCGCCTAATTCCAAGATGTCATAGCAAATAATTCTCTTGTCTACATCTACATTACCTTGATGTGCAAAGGAATCCAAACTGCCCGTAGCGAACAATTCCAATGACAGTGCGAGGTCTTTTGCTTCTTGTTCGGGTTGACGTAATAATTCCTCTCTGAAATCTGCAAGCGTGGGCATAGTCTGATTAGTATCGCTGAAATACTGTTCATATACATTTATAGTACAGCGGTCAATAATAGACCGTTCTTTTGCTCCAACACCGCCACTATTTCTTGCATCACCTGTTTTCAATAATTGGTCAAATAGCGATATTAAAAATTCGGATTTAATTGATATAGGATTATCTTCGATATTGAAATCGTTATTTATATCCATAGCATTTATATGATTATTTGATGACGCTGATAGTGTAATTGATTCACCGCCAAGATTTGAAACTAACGGTGCATACTCTCTTTCAGGGTCTACAATAATAATGTCATCGTTTGTAAACAATGCCGACATAGCAATTTCCATCTTTGACGCAAATGATTTACCGCTACCAGAAACACCGAGAACAAATCCGTTTCCGTTAAGTAACAATTTGCGGTTGCACATTAAGAGATTATGTGATATTGCATTGATACCGTAATAGATACCGTCATTGTCGATTATTTCTTGAGTTTTATACGGCATTAGTACCGCAGTGCTTTCCGTCGTCATTGTTCGTATAGCTCTAATATTTATCAACCCGTATGGCAGTACGGTGTTCATTCCGTCCTCCTGTTGATATTTGAGCGTAGCAAAATTACAAAGGTGTTTGCGACCTATTGACAGAATAGTTTCGGTATCATTGTTAAGTGCGTCAAGACTATCCGCAATATGTAAAATTGTTACGGTAACAAACATCATTCTTTGGTCACGAGTGGTAAGGTCATCAAGAAATTCCTTAATTTCTTTTCGCATTTGTTCTAATTCATATGGTACGGTTGCAGAAAAGTTATTGTTCATATTCTGCTTTTGCTGCCATTTTGTAATATCAGTTTCAACCGCTAATAATTTTTTTTGCACTTCCTTTACCGCGTCGTCGGTAGGAATAGGCTGAATATCCACCGACAACATCATACTGCAAGAAAAGTCCGTCAGTTCAGATATCATACTGTCCTTTAAAAATGACGGGTATTCTTTCAAAAAGATAACTCTTGCAAATCTATTACCGATTTTTATGTAATCGCTTTTAAATTCCATACTGTCAGGGCATATATAATCTTTAAAGTCCGCACCGACTGCCATAGCTTTTTTGAGGTCAAAATTGAATATTCCACCATTGTTGCCACGAAAAAAGTCATAAAAAATACGGAGCCTTTCTTTGTAGTTAAGCTCCGTAATATGTGATGATATTTTACCGAAATCAACGGTTAAGTCGTTACCGACACGAGCGAAGAATGTGCGTGCCTCCTCAATGTTTTTCTTTTCACTTGATATAGTAATATATTTTTCGTGGACGATATTATTACTGTCTGCCATCTTATCACTCAACAATGCTTTAAGTTCTTTCGCATATGTTATACTGTTTTTGTCGGCTTTATCAGTTGGTGTTATAAACTGTTCAAATACGTTTCTGTTCAGTTGCTTATTGTATATAGTAATCTTTGCAAATGCGTCAGTCGGCAGTCCATTTAGGATTGCCGAGTGTGCAAGAAACATCTCTAATTGGTCATCATCTGACGCAACCGCATAATTTATATCTGAAAAACGCCACGTTTTAGAAAAATATTGACCGCACTGCATAATACCATCTCTATAAATACGCTTTATAGGGATAGACTGTTGAACACTTTTAGGAATTATTCTTTTTTCCTTTTTTCCAAAAAGCTGTGTGGGTGTTCTTTTTTGATTTTTTAACATCTGCCAAAACCTCCTTATATATATTGTACAAAATGTTTTCAGATTTGAATGTACGCACACCTGCATATATAAATTCACTCCGAATAAATGCAATTATAAATTCCTCTAATTGCATACCGTTATATTTAAAAAAGCCTGCGGCTGCTAAAGGCAACGCACAGACTATACATAACCACGAAACTATTTCTTTTCCTACAATATCTTTGAGTCCGAAATATACGCCAACAGCCGCACCAACCGCGGCAACCGAGCATATAAACTGACGTGCGGACAATCCGAAAAACAGGCTTTCGTGGTAGTTCTTAATTTCCTTATTGATTCGTATTTCCATTGTAAACCTCCATATCTGTTCACGGAACATCATTAATTCGTTTTTCTGCGATGGTACAGTATTCGGGATTGAGTTCTATACCTATATATTCTCTGCCGAGTCGTTTTGCAGTTGCTCCCGTTGTACCACTACTGAAGAATGGGTCAAGAACAACACCACCGATAGGACAACCAGCCAATATACACGGCTCAATCAGTTTTTCGGGATACATAGCAAAATGACCGTCCGAGCGGTATGAATTTGTGCTTACTGTCCATACATCACGCTTGTTACGCATAGTGAGTTCTTTTGAATGGTCGCGTGGCAAAAAGATTGCTTGCATATTTTGACACTCAATGCCGTTAGCATATTTCCCGATATTAGATACCGCTCTTTTTGCTCTTTCAATACTGCTCTGTGCTGCCGGTACTTGTATTGATTGATAGTCGTAATAGTATTTCTTAGATTTTGCAAGTAGGAATATATGCTCATATGATTTTGAAGGACGGTCTTTGACTGATTCAGGCATACAATTAGATTTTTGCCATATGATGTCTGACCGTAGATACCAACCGTAGTCACGCAAGGAAAATGCAAGACTCCACGGTATGCCTATCATATCTTTGGCTTTGATACCTTTCCACTTTTTCGGCATATTAAAGGATTTCGGATTATATAACTGCTGACTGATACCGCTTTTTAAAGGAGTGTTCCAACCACCTTTACCACTTCCTGCATAGCTATCTGCAATATTTATCCACAATGTTCCGTCTTTTCTTAAAATCCGATACACTTCGCTGAATACATCGACAAGTTTTTCTATGTATAGAGCAGGGGAGTCCTCTGTTCCAATCTGTCTGTCAATACCATAGTCACGCAAACCATAATACGGAGGACTTGTAACACACATATTAACACTGCACGGGGGAAGTGTTTTCAGTATTTCAAGAGCATCTCCACATAATATTTTGCTCATAGTTACCTCCTCTTTACGCTAATACAAACTAATGTTGACCGTTATCTTTCAGGTGCGTTGCGATGTGTCATTTTTGGTTGCAAATCCATAGGTGTTTTACCGTCAAGCGGTTTTATAAAATCAATACGGTTTGCCGCAGCCATTGTCTTATAATCTAACGGACGTTGCCACGCTGTTGCTTTTGGTGCAAATTTAAAACCGTTTTGCTTTAATATTGCTCTCTGCTCCGATGTTGGTTTTTCCTCAAATATAAGCTGCAAGCGGTTATTTGCAAGATTTATAATAGCTTCGCCACCTACAAACTGCCAACCATTAAACATTGTTTTAGGTCTGTTTTCCAAACGGTCAATGTTCGATTTTATTCTGCCGATTTTCTCATAATTTTCTTTAAAAAATCTTCCCGGATATGGGGCTGATTGATAACCGTTTACTCGCTCGTCGAGTCTTACTGCCTCTGCATAGTCAATGCCCTCAAAGTTTACCATTGTACCGTTTGCTTTGTAATAGTCATTAACTGCCTGCATATATGCAATATTGTTTTCAAAATGTGCTAAATTCTCCTTTAACATATTTATTGCCATAGGGTCGTTTGCACGGATTAGATTGTTATATGCCATAGTTTTGTTCCTCCTAATTTTATCTTTCGGGCTCATTCTTTTTTGGTGATTTCGGTTGTAATTCTGTCGGGCGTTGTCCATTTTCGGGTGCTATAAAATTAATTCTGTTAGCTGCATAAATCGTATTCAAATTAAGTTGTCTTTGCCACGCTCCGACAGATGGTGCCCACTTAAATCCATTCATTTTTAATTCTGCACGTTGTTTATCATCAGGTTTTTCATCAAAGAAAAGCTGTAAACGATTATCAGTAGAGTTGGCAACAGCTTGACCGCCTGCAAATTGCCAACCTGTAAAGCCTATTTCTTTATTCTTCGATATTTCTTCAATACGCTTTTTCAAACGGCGTATTTTGGCATTATTGTTGGTTAATTCATATGCAGGGAAAGGCTGTTTTTCAAACGAATATCCCGTTCGTACAGTTTCATCAATTTTTGCTGCCTGTTCATCGGAAATACCCTCAAAACCTTTTGCCGTTCCGTTTTTACGGTAATATGCGTTTACTTGTTTCATAAACGACTGTTTTTTTCGCATTTTTCGAGTTTATCCGTTAGCTTTTCGATAGCGTGTGGGTCATCTGATTTTATTGCCATTATATTTCTCTCCTTAATTTGCTTGCTATAACCGGCAAACAAGTTGTCTACGTTGAAAATTTTTGCATAAAAAAATTGCCACTATTTAAAATAGTGGCAACTTCATATTTTGATTAAAGTTCGCTATTGTCTGTTATTTCGTCATTAAAGAGAATACGGATATAATCTCTTGCACCATAAAGTATGCGTGATATATATACATATTCTGTGTCCGTTTTGTAAAACACTATGTATTTTCCGCTGACTAAATAACGATAATCTGTCGTTATATTTATTTTTGCGGAAAGAGATACACCCATTTCGGGTGAAGTTTCAAGTAATGTGTAATCATCTATTATTTGATTTATTACTCGGTTGGCGGCAATAGGATTGCTTAAATCATCACTGATATATGACTTTATTTCTTGCAAATCGCTTATTGCCAATGGGGATAATTTTATTTTTGCCATTATTCAACCCCCAATATTTTCTTTACATCGGTAGCGTCAATCCAGCCGTCTTTTTTGGCGGCTTGTTCTGCGTCTGCTAACTTCGACATAATTTTAATTTTTGCTTGCGTTCTTTCGTACTCATCTATATCAATAATTGCGTATCTTCCTCTGCCGTTCTTTGTTAAAAAAACAGGCGAATCAATACTAATATCTTTTAAAACATCGGTATAATTCCTTAAATCCGAAACAGGTCTGATATTTGGCATAATAACTCCTCCTCATATTAATTTGCTGTAATTATTATACCATAATATTGCACAAAATGCAACGACAAATTTTAAGTGCCTAACATTTCTTTTACTATTCTGTCTGCACCTTTGATAATTCCAACCAATATCAGCATATTAAAAATCACTTCGCCTATATATTTCCATATCATTGTTACTGTTGTGATTGATGTATCAATATTAGGTGTACTTGCACTTGCAAATGCCGAAAATATAATACACGCAAGCACGATTACTGCTCCTTCCAAGCATACACCGACATATGATTTTATAAATGTTTTTCCCATCTGTGATGTACCTTCACCCGCAAATGACGAAAGGGGAACAGGGGCAAGCGCGGTGTACATATATAGTTTGAAAAAACGTCCATACACGCTCATTATCATAATAAATGATAGCACGGTTATAAATAAACTGCCGAGTATTGTAACAAGCCATAATGGTATGCTTGCCCAAAAACCTGCTTCTTCAACCGCCGTTTCAATCGCTGCGGGGAGCGTTACAGCCACACCACTTAAACCGCCAAGGCTACCTGCAATTTTTTCTACCACACCGCCACATATTTTATATATGACAATCATAATGTCAAGGGCATATGTAATTGCTACTTTGGCTGCAAGAAAACGGATAAAGTGTTTTAGTGCATATTCTGGACGCTGAAAATCTCTAAAACTTGCGGTTGATTTGAATACACTCATAGCAAAAAAGAGGATAAGCAAGGCATATCCAATAGCCTGCAAACCTCCATTTATTGTAGTTACGATATTCCATATTGCTCCGCCTTTGAAATCTTGCGGGGAAGTAGTTATAATTGACCATATTTCAGTCATTTTGTCATTCCAAGTGCTGAACGCATTTTCCAAATTTGCGACTATCCAATTATCTGACAATATATTTCACCTCCTAATGCTATAACATAAACCGTAAATGTTTTGCTCACTACAACTTGCAAGCAAGTTGTAAAAATCCAATGCAAAAAGAGCAACCAATCTAACAAGATTGATTGCTCTTATGCTAAATTCATTATCTTTTCAACTTATTTTTCTGTCTTTTATCTTGTTGTATCTCGCAGTTTATAATATTAAATCAAGAATATCCTTGGCGAACGCGATAATTACACCGCCGAAGAATGTTAAGAAACCGTTAGCACGTTGTGAAGCGTCGTGTGATTTCAATGACAGACCTATTTGTACGATACCGAAACCTAACAAAATCATTCCGATTGCCTTAATGGCTGAGAATATAAATGTTGACAGACCGTTAATCGCTGATAGTGGGTCGTCTGCCAGTACAGGTGTTGCAAATGACATTATAAGAAGTATTGTCATAAGTGCATATTTTGCTACACGCAGATGTTTTGTTGCCTTGTTGAGTTTTTCCTTAGTATTGTTCGTGTTCTGAATTTTTTTCATCGTCTGTATCCTCCAATTCTATAAATTCTAAGTTTTCAATATCCGATACACTTAAATCTTCTATCAGATATTTATCGTCTTTGCTGTGTGTGTACGGCATAGCTCCGCCGTCCTCAGTCAGCTTGATATTTGTGTGTGATAGTATGTCAAACTTCTTGTCCATTATAGGTTTTTCACCACGGATAAAAATAATAGCGTTTGAATTATCCAACAGGCGTACTTCGTCCAACGTCAATAATTCACGTCCTGCGTTTTGATAATTTGTATTGCTGCTACCGTTACGTCCCTTTGTGATGCCTCGCGTTTGCGTGCCAATAGTTTCCTTGCCAAGCATTTTTGAAATGTATTCGTGTGTACTCTGCTCGTTACCGCCTAAATACAAAAAAGTGTCGCAGTTTCCTACGACACTTTCCCAACTATCCTTAAACAATCCCTTTAACTGTGCCATATTCTGAATGATTATTGACACTGAAATTCGACGTGAACGCATAGTTGCAAGTACCCTTTCAAAGTTATCCGGCAACGCCACATTTGTGAATTCGTCCATTACAAAATGTACGGGGATAGGCAACTCTCCACCGTGTTTATGGTCTGCTCGATAATACAATTCCTGAAATGCCTGCGTATAAAGCATACCGACAAGATAATTAAATGAATTATCATTGTCGGGGATTACGCAAAATATAGCTTTTTTCTTTTCGCCCAAACTGCCTATATCAAGATTATCATATGACGTCATTTTAGCGATTTCGGGTAAGTTAAAAGCCGCAAGCCTTACCGCTGCGGAAATAAGTATTGATTTTGCCGTTTTGCCTGACGCTTGCTTAAATATTTTCCATTGCTTTACTGCAATATGTTCGGGACATCGTTCTTCAAGCGTTTCAAACAATATATCAACGGGAGATTCAAATGTTTCGTCCTCCTCCATCGTAGCTGCATTTTCAATCATAAACATCATAGTTTCAAAATTTTGTTCTTCAGATGGTGCTTCGTGTATAAGATATAACATCAACGCTGAGTCAAGTGCAATTTCACTTTTCTCCCAAAACGGGTCTGACTGTTGTGCGTTCTTAGGTGTGGTATTCTGTATTAAGTTTGATATTAGCTTTATTACATCTTCATCCGTCCGAATATATACAAACGGATTGTATCCGTCCGAATCTGCTGGAGTGATAAGATTGAATACCTTAACATCATATCCACGTTGTAACAATAGAGGTGCTGTTGCTCGTAACATTTCACCCTTGGGGTCGGCTATAACAAATGAGGTATTACATTGCATAATGTTAGGTTTGGCATAAAAACGTGTTTTTCCTGCACCGCTACCACCGACTACAAGTATGTTTAGATTTCGTCTATGACTTTTCGCATTCAGACTTAACATCAAATTCTGCGACAATATGAGATTTTTTAACTTGTTTTTTTTGTTAGTGTATTTTCGTGCAATGCTTTGAACATTACCCCATTTTGCTGAGCCGTGTTCTTCTCCCGGTCTGCGATTTTCGCTTGAAGTGAAATATATGCCTACACCACACACATAGATAAACAAAAAAACGAGTACAGTTTTTAGACTATACTCGTTTAAATGTAAATATAACGGTTGATTAAGACTGGCGGTTAAAAGCGGGAGCATATCAAACAGCTTTAATTTCGTACTGTAACACATTGCAACCTTTAACGCAAACCATATTACAATAGGGATAAGTAGTATAAACATAATTATCATATTTTTCTTGTTGTCTTGTCTGTTCAACTGCTATCACACAACTTTCGTCTTGAAATTTGCATTAAAATCACTCCTTTTATCCATCACTTTCTGAAAAAGGTTACAAAAAAAGACGCGATTGTTGTAAAATAGACAACCGCGTCAGAGTAATCTCACTAAATTATTTCGCATTTTTATAATTTCTTCGACTTTAACTCTTTTACTTACCGCCTTTATAGTCCATATAAGGATAACCATTGTTGCTTGAATGGACTCCAGAAATATTACCATCTTTATCTTTATCGTAGGAAATATGTCTGTTCTCTGTTCTACTATAAACAGAAATATGTGTCGAACCATCTTCATTATTACCTTTGTTAATTCCACCACCATTTGACAAAATGGAATTGGTTACAGCATCAACATTGACCGTACCCTGATTTTTATACTTTGCCATAGTAATCATTCTCCTCTCTTAAGATTACTCTTAACTACATTATATAGTGTAGTAGGAGAAATTGTCAAGACAAAACTTCCGACAATTATTTTACCCAAGTTTCAGCCTTATCTGAAGAAGCAGCTTTGTGAGTATTAGCCGCTTCCATAATTTCACAGCATGCCCAATGAGCGTTATTTTTGAGGTCTGTAAATTTATTCAGCGTTGACTCGTTCTTATTGATGTAGTCTTTATCCGCTGTTCTGCCTGTCGCGTGATTTGTTACGGTTACTACCTCGGCGCGTGTAATATTGTTATCGCCCTTGAATGTTCCGTCAGCATAACCATTGAGCCAACCGATATTTTTTGCATATGCAATATCGTCATATGCCCAATAATTTTTGCTTACATCTGTATATTTTACAGTATAGCCGTCTTTATTAACATCGTTGAACAGTGAATAATAGCGGACTAACATAGCGACACACTCTGCTCTTGTAACAGGTGCGTCAGGTTTAAATGTACTGTCGTTATATCCCTCAATAATCTTGTATTTTTCAAGATAACCGATATAGTCTGCATACCAACCGTTTTTGTCAGTATCCTTAAATGACGATTTACCGCTTATTGTTTCGTCTTTTTCTTCCGAGATAAGACGGGCAAATATAGCAGCCGCTTCGGCTCTTGACATATCGCCGTCAGGTAGGAATGTTCCGTCTGGATAGCCAACAATATATGATTTATGCTCCAACAACGGCATAATAACTTGACCGTTTGTATCGGTTTTACCGTTCACGGAATTAGTTTTGTCTTTGAAAGTAACATCAATATTCGGTGCAACTTTGCCGTTTTTGTCGGTTACAGTAATGGTGTAATAATTATCGTCAAGCGTATTGCCATTCGGAAGTGTTAAAGTGATTTTATCGTCTTTTATTGTCTTATTGACATTTATGATTTTACCATCTTTGTCGATTACCTTGACAATATATGATGGTCTGACATAGCTGCTGCCGCCACTTCCTCCCGAAGATGAGCCGCCACCACCACTTGTTGAAGTTTTAACCGGTACGGTGATTTTTCCGTTTTCGTCAGTGGCTTTTGTTGCAGTCTTGTTGTTCTTGTCAGTAACAGTGATATTCATATCCTTAACAGGTGTATTATCTTTGTAGGTTACTGTTACAGTAGTCTGATTTGTTGTGTCAAGCACATTTTCATTAGGCAATATAATGCTGATTTTACCGTTTTTTATTTTTGCAATAGCATTTTCAATTTTAGCCTTTGTGTCCTCAACAACAATATTATATGTTTTTTCGTCCTCAATTATTTGTGCATATCCGTTTCGGTCAGTAATATCAGTATCTGAAACAGGCACAACCGCAATACCGTTACTGTTTGTAATATCGGAAGCAGTATTTTTTGCTGCGTCTGTTACGTTTACCGTTATACCTTTGATTGCTGTTTCATTATCTGCATTTATAACCTTAACATATATTTTGTTTTCTGGATTGAGTGTTTTATTTGTCGGTAATTCACTTTCAATATTACCGTTTTCAAGCAACTTAATAAGTCCAAATTCTGAAATCACACCATCATTATCCCATACGAATACCTTGTACTTGTAGTTTTTATTCTGTACTACCGAGCCATCACCAATATCCGGAGTAGGAGTAGGCTCATTAGGCTTGTTTGTTTCTGTCGGATTGTTAGGCAATACAGGCGTTTCTGTTTCGCTCGGTTTCTCTGTTTCGTTAGGCTTGTTGCTTGGTGTCGGTGTTACACCCGGCAATGGTGTAGCGTTTGTATCAGGTGTTGGAGTAGAAGTAGGCTTTGATATAGGAGCTTCATTAAGCGGTGGTACTATAACAATTCCGTCCTTGTCCGTCACTTCTGTTCTTATGCCACTTCCGTCCTTATTATAGACTGTTACTTTCCAATCCTCAACAGGTGTTCCGTCTGTTTTTGTTACTTTAACAGTAGTACGGTTATAGTAATCAATTACTTTTCCGTCAGGTAGGCATACAAGTACAGCGTTATCATCTACTACAAGTGTTATAAGGGCATTTTTTATAAAGCCTTGTTCATCTGATACAACAACTGTATAATCATATATTTTATCGCCCTTAATTTCTCCGACATCGGCATTACCATTGTCATCTGTAATATCGCTATTAGATATAGGAAGTGTAAGTTGACCTTTGATATTTGTATATCCGCTTTCAATAAAATCATTATCGCCTACAACCTGTACGCGTAGTCTGTTTATAGGCTCACCTTTTTCATTTACTACTGTAATCGTCACACGATTATCATTGTTAAAGGCTGTGTTTGTCGGAAGTTTAACATCAATAGAGTAGTTATCACCGACAGTCACATAGCAATTCGGGATAAGTTCGCCGTTTTTATCAGTAACAATTACAACATAGGTCTTGTCCTTATCTGCAACAGTGCCGTTTGTATTGCCTGTTGATGAATTTGTGTTCGGTACTGAGAGCTGACCGTTAGCGTCTGTTCTGCCTGTTGCTGCGTTATTCATTGTATCACTTATAAATATGTTCAGATTTTCCGCAGGTTGTTGTGTTTTAGTATATGTCACTGTAATTGTCGTTATATCCTCTGCCGACAGTAAACGTCCATTGGGAAGTTTGATTGTAAGATTATCGTTTGTGTCAATGCTGATTTCACTGTTGAAAATAGGTTTATTATTTTTGTCGGTAATCAAAATGTTATAATCTCCGACACGAGAATGACCGTCCTCATCAGAATTATCATTGTTAGGTAGCTTTGGGATTTCGACTGTGTTTATAACCGTACCGCAGATTACACACTCAATATGCTTTTTGCCGTTTTGTTCTATTGTCGCAGGAGTATCGATTATCCAATCTGACAGTTTATGTCCTGTTGCCTCAATATAATCTGACTTGTGTGTTTCACCACAATTTTTGCAAGTGTAGGTAGTATATCCGAGTTCCGTACAAGTTGGTGCGGTTACATCTGATATATAGTTATGTTTTGTCGGTTGTTGTTCATCACCGATATATTCTTTGCCACAATCAGAGCAAGTATATATTGTATAGCCTTGTGATGTACACGTCGGCTCTACAGTTTTCTTATTGTAATTATGCGGCAATACCTCTGTATAGTCACTTACATAATTCTCGCCACAATCTGCACAAGTATATGTTGTATATCCCATAGTAGTACAAGTCGGTGCGGTTACATCTGCAATATAATTATGTGCTAATTTGTCGGTATAATCGCTTACATAACTATCTTTACAATCTACACAAGTGTATGTTGTATATCCCATAGTAGTACAAGTCGGAGCAGTTACAGTCGATTTGTAATTATGTGATGTTTTATCTGTGTAATTGCCTATATATGAGTTATCGCAATTTTCACAAGAATAAGTCGTATATCCCATAGTGGTACAAGTCGGCTTTGTTACAGTTTCAGAATATGAATGTCCTTTCGGTAATTCTAAAATCGCATTGCAGTTCTCACAAATTTGCGGTTGCGTACAAGTAGCCGCAGCACCCGGTGTGTGTCCGTTTGCACTGACAGCCTTTATCATCTTTTCATCACACTGTTTACAATCATATTCCATAACGCCGTCGCTTTCACACGTCGAACTTGTTATAATATGTCCTTCGTCCCATTGGTGACCGCTTGGCTCAGTATAATCAGAAATATAGGTATCATCACAATTTCTGCATTTATATGTTGTAAAGCCTTTTGCTTTGCAGGTTGGTGCGGTTATCGTCGGTCTGTAATCGTGCTTTGCAATAGGTGTTAAATCTGAAATATATTTAAATCCGCAGTTAATGCAAATATGCTCTGTATATCCGTTTACTGTACAAGTAGCGGCAACAGTATTGGTCTGATACTTATGGTCTGTCATTGATGTATTTTCAGTGTAATAACTTCCACAAGACTTACACGCGTGTAATTCCAAACCGCCCTGCTGGCAACTTGCGTCACGGATTACAATAGTATTATAATCGTGTCCTGTTGCAGGGGTGTAGTTTCTTTTTTGTAATGCTCCACACTCGTTACACTGAAAACGGTCATAGCCTAACTCTGTACACGTCGGACTTACTGTTTCAAGATAGCGATAATCGTGATTATGACCGTTGTTTGTATTGGATGACGAATTGTCGGATAATAGCCATACATAGCTGACACCGTTTTCAGTCATATTCTCGCCACCATAGCTATAATCAATTTCGTAATATACGGGATAATATCCTGCGTCCGTATAATTCGGTGCAGAGGTTTTATTGCATTTATTCGCCTCTGTTCCATAGCGGATACTTGTATGTACACCGTTTTCGGATAAATCGGCTACCGTTATACTGTGCGATTTTCCGTCTACATTGCCGTAATAACTTTGTACTACTGATTTTGCAGCTATATATTCGTTTTTGGTATATCCGCAATCATTACAATCTACCGTAATATGAAAACGCTGATTTCCCAATTCACCGTCAATTATTTCGGCGAAATTGTGATTTTCCTGTTTTGAGGTTGTGCGTGAATATGTACCTTTGCAAAATTGACAATACTTTCCTTTCTTTGCGTCTGTTGTATGCGTTTTGCTATTATACGGTGTATATGACGTATTATCAAAATCGATAAAAAAATTACTGTCGCACGGATTGAGAGAATATACATCTTTGCCACACGAGTACGAATTAACTCCGTCAACGGAATTTATTGTACCGCAGTTTTGGCAAACTGATTTTGTCCAATGATAGCCGGTATAAAATGCGTCAACGCCCGGTGTTCCGTCATCAAGATTGCCTTTGCTTACTCCATCTATACAAGTACCGTCTGAATAATAAACGCCACGGTTCATTGCCGTTTCACCAGTACGCGTATATTCAGGTACGCGGTATGAAATATTTGTTGTAGGCATATCGCATATAGGGCAGAAAATAGTTCCCGTAGTTACTGTTGCGTTTATATCAAACTCACTTGCTCTGCCGTTCGCTTCAATCCATACGTCGGCAGGGTCTACATATTCATTTGATTGTGCGGCAAAGCTGACTGACGGAATAAGGCTCATAGACATTCCTGCTGCCATTACGCTTGATAAAATTTTCTTGAGTTTGTTCTTAAGTTTTATGTTCATTTGTAAATCCTCCATAAATTCTATATAGGTTTATTGATTTCTCACATAAAAATCGTCTTAAAATAAGTCGATACATCAATTCTATGAATACAACACATTGTCGTTATCTCTCTTTCTTGATTTTTGGTGCAGTACGCGTATGCTGACGAACAGGATTGCGTCCCGCTTGTTTCTTTGCCCGTTGTGCCTTAATGTTATTTATCTGATTTTTTACAGACGGTTTAGAATTGTTGCCCATTCGTTCCGTATCCCCGCGTTTTGTATATCTGCCGCCTGACGGATTTTCTTTCACGCGGGGTGCTGAGTTTTTTGATTGTGATTTATCTTGAGCTACTTCTGTATTCTCTTTATCGGGAGTATTTTCAATAGGGGCAGCATAGCCGAGTTTTTCCATAATGTAATTTAATTTTGTTACATCTTCCTGTTTGGTGATAATATCGCAAATTCCCGTATTGTTAGTTTTATCTGATACTGCGGTAAACAGTACACCGTATTTTTTAGATTCTGTATTAAATGCTTTCAAGTCATTTTCTTTAATCTGCATAATACATAACGGTTTTTCCGCTTTAAGCATTTTTTTTAGACTTGTCTTACCTTGTAACTTATCTTCATTGAGAGCTATTATGATTGCGGCAAGATTTTTTGCACCGAGTGCCATTAGCTTTACGCTTGATTCGGTAATCTGAATACCCTCTTTTACCATTAAATCAGCGACTTCTCCGCTTGAGTTCATTGTCTACTACCTCCTTTGTTCGAGATTGTTTTTCGTGTTTCATTGCTTGTGTCTGTAATTTCTGTGCCTGATTATACTTTTCTTTGACGCGGTTTGCGTCTGCAAATATTGCCTTGCACATTCTGACATCTGCACGGCAAATTTTGAGTGTGTCATTGATTTTAGAAATTTGTTGTATGATTTCCGCTTGTTCATTGGTTTTATCCCTTTCAGTGTATAATTTTTTTCGATTTCCCGTTAAGTCCTCAATCCGCTGTTCCTGCACGGTTTGATATTTCTGTAATTGCTCTGCATTTTCTATTTCGTGAATATATAAAAACTTAAACTGCTTTTGATAGCGTTCAAATTTGATGATTTCATCACGCATAAAAAATGACACCCTTTGAGGTGTCTGTTTCTTGCGGATTTTCTTAAACAAGTACAGATAATGAAAATACAATGCTTGAAAGCCTTTAAGTTTTTTTCGCGGTACTTTTTTAAGATTTCCGTTATATTTATATATTTTCTTTTGCTGTGATGGTGACATAGTACGGATACCGTTTCGCTCTGCTATAATACGTTCTTGTATTGCTTTTTCGGTATATTCATTGCCGAGTTTGTCAATCCTTATCGGTCTTTTACCAAATGGGGGAATGATAGACGTATATTTTATATTGTTGCCTTTTCGATGTACAGTATATCCGCGTCGTTCGAGTTCCTTCCAGAATATTTGCATTGTGTATGATGATTTTATAATCTCATCAAGTTCTTCGCGTACTTGAGAACGGATTGTAGGCTTGCCATCATTTGACGATTTCCATTCCGCATAGTGCATACCTTTGTGAATTGGATTGTCTATGACGGATAATTCATTTTCTATGCAAAGCCTGTCTGAAATTTTGCGGATTACATTATAATAGCTTTTAGGAGTAGAGCGAAATTTGCCACCGTCTAAAAATGAAACGGAATTTACAACTATATGATTATGTAGATGTTTGCGGTCAAGGTGCGTTCCTATAACTACCTCAAATCTATCACCGAAACATTCCTTTGCAAATTGTACTCCAATACTATGTGCAAGTTCGGGTGTTAATTCTCCCGGACTAAAGGACTGTATATAGTGATAGGCAAGGACTTTATCCTCTTTACTGTATTTCCGTTTTGTAGCGACCATTTCATCAAAGGCAGTTTCAACCGAATTACAGTTTAAAACACTTTCAAATATACGTTGTTCTGTCTTGTCGGGATTGGCGGCATAACCGATTAATCTTTCAAGTGAGGTTTTTTCTTCGTTAGCTACATAATTTATTGCTCGGTGCAGTTTGTTTCGCACGGCATAAACTTTTACAATCGCCATCAGTTTTTGACCTCACGATATATTTCACCGAGCAAGTGCAGTATTTCGTCAAGCTGTGCTTGATTTATACAGTTTTCCGAATTTACCTTTTTTGCAATCTGATTTATATTATTACCGATACGATTTACTTCTCGTATGAGATTTACAATATTGCTCGGCGGACGTGGACTTATATTAACTCCCATTATCAGCTTTCGTATAAACGGCTCCATTTTCAAACCTGCATTAGCAGCTTGACGTTGCAAATGATTTTTTTCATTATCGGTTAAGCGTATCAATATCGCTTGATTGCGTTTTCTCAATATTACCACCTTCAATCGTTGGGGTTTTAGGGGCGAAGCCACTAACAAGTTGCATTTTGGATAGCAAAATGCTATGCTTGCCCGTACCAAAGGCAAAGCCTTGACAGTATTACTGATTGTTCGTATTTACAATATCAAAACTATTGCCGTTTCTGACCGCCATATATTCGTCATTGTCCGTACCGTCATTTGACTTACAGGAAAATAGTACAAACTGCGTATTTGCGTTGTTTGTATCAACAATATCACTGTTTAAATATGCGTGTGATATGAAATCTAATGCTTCCTGTGCCGTATTAGCCCTTATATTAAAAACCTTACTTGTAATTATTTCTGATTTATAGTTCTGCATTTTAATCACCTTTACATCATTTTGTATATTTTTAATATCAATCTTGATATCATTTCAACTGAATCTGATAGCACGAATTTTGTATTAATTTTTGATTAAATCAAATTATCTTGTTTTGCTTTCGATTTGCTATTATTTCAAGCTAATTTGATATCTTGTTTGACATCAAATGCGTATTTTTATATATCAATTATCATTACCGCATAAGTAATCCCAATCAACATCGGATATATTGCTTTCAGATTCGATATTATCTTCCGAATTTTTATCGGAATTAAAAACCTGTTTCAGAATTTCGCTTGATAATGCGTCTGCAATACATTTTTGTACAGCCTTACATATCTTATCAATCAGCTTGTTTTCCTGTTCAATTATTTTATTTTCGGTGCGTGTATTATCTTGTTCAATAAAGTAGACGACAGATTCTGCAATAAGTGCTGCATAGGACGGATATTTTTTCATATCTCTGTGTTGGAGATATTCCCACGCCTTGTGCTGATTGATATTATTGTCGTTAAATCTGACAGAGCATTGATGTATGTCCATATTGTTATGACCTCCTATTTAACTGCATATATGCGAGGTATTCAAAACCTTTTGCGGCGGCACATATATCATCAATTATGATGACACGCTCTTTATCGTAGTCTGCAAAATTATTTACAATACAGCCGCCACCGCCGATTATATACAGTTTCATCAAGTCGGCGTTGTATTCATATTTGCGTAATGCTGCGAAAATATCTGTGGCATATTCCGTAGCAGTTTTATGAAGTATTTGCAGATATTTGTCCGAAACATCAGCTTTGCCGAAACGTAAATACTGTTCCACAATGCTATCATCAATTTTTACACCGTACATATCCATAACGGTATTTTTAATACGGATAACACATTGATTAACTCCGAGTTTTTCAGTCCACGACTTACTTTCAATCGGTTTTTTATTTTGAATGTATAGGATATTCATTGTGCCATTACCGATGTCGGCAAGAATATTTGTCCCCTTAAATTCGTGGATATGCTCAACAATAGCGGGGTAGCATTGCGGATAAATGCTGCACCCAACAAACTTAATATGAAAATCATTGCCGTTGTATCGGAAATCCACAAGCGTATTTTTCATAAGATACGCTTTGAAACTGTTACGTTGTGTGCGTACCCAAGTAATAGGTAAGCCTGTCGCAAGATAAACACTTGCAGTATATGTTCCTGTGCGTTGCAACTCACGAGCAACTGCCATAAGGTTTAATATGTAAAAATCATCGTCAACAGATTTATCGGCAATAAACTCTTTGTGATTTTCACCGACACGGTAATACTTTCCGTTATATTCAAGAGTATTGCCCTGAAATATAGGCTCGGTATCGTATACGGTAAGTCCTGTCGGCGTTACGGTATTAGCGGTTTTTATATTTCCATACCCTAAGTCCGTACCGATAATTTTAAGTCCGTTTTCAAATTTTCTCATTTTTTATTCCACCTTTTTTATTGTAGAGTATTATTATAATCATCTCTCCATTGATACATTTTTTTGAGGTGTTTCATCGGGTATATTCATAACCTCACTGTGCTTTTTATCAACATTTAACAATGCGTCAAGTGCGGCAACACGCTTGATTTTACTTGCGAGCTCTGTTTCACGCGGAAATTCCTTTTTGCTCTCAACCTTTGCAATTTCAAATTGCTTTTTTGTTTCTATAAGCGTTTGCTCGCAATCATTTTTTAATTTTGGAATGCTTGCAAGTGCGTTGTCGATACGTTGAATATTACCGAACACATCAGTACCAAGTTCGAGTGTATATGACCGTGAATTTTGAAGTGTAAGCCTGTGCATTTTATACAACGAGTCAAACGATAAAATCATTTTAAAACCTCTGTATTCACCGATAATGGTAGGGTCTGTTGAAGTCATTGTTTTACACCGTTCTATAAGTGCCGCACCTGCTTTATCCTTTTCATAATAACCGACTCCGTCAATCGTCATAGTATTAAATGTATCTTCCTGTTTCGGGTGTTGATTGACTACATTAATATCTTTTTCTGCACCTGCAATCTGTTCCGTAAGTCTTTGTATTTCCTTTGGATAGAAATTTATTACCTTATTTTCAAGGTCATAAATTTCACTCATAAAATTTGATTTTAATAGCTTTAATTTTGCTATTTCAGTATCAAGTTCCATCTTTTCCTTGATGTGTGGATTGCCTGTGGCAAGTGCCTTAATCTCGGCATACGATAAGGCGGTTTCGTCAATATCCTCTGCCATTCTGACAGGAGCTTTTGACGTCATTATTTGTGATATAAATTTTTGCTTGTTCTCAACAAGCTGATAACTGTAACTATCAAATGTGTCTTTGGTGACATAACGGTAAATATGTACAGTATCGTTCGTATTGCCTTGACGGATAATTCTTCCGGCACGTTGCTCCAAGTCCGACGGTCGCCACGGGCAATCTATATCGTGTAATGCATATAATAGCGTTTGGACATTTGTACCTGCACCCATTTTCTGCGTTGAGCCAAGCAGAATACGCACATCACCACTTCGCACTTTTGCAAACAATTCTTTTTTCTTCACATCGGTATCTGCATTATGTATGTATTCAATGTCACTTTCGGGTACGCCCTTATCTATTAATTTTTGTCGAATATCATCATACACATTAAAAGTACCATCTTTTTTAGGCGTGGAAGTGTCGCAAAAAATAAGCTGCGTACCTTTGAAATCCGATGTTTTTTTCCATATATCGAAAACATTGTTTGCACAAACAGACAATTTTGTGCCTTCTTCATCGGGTAGCATATCATTCATTAATCGTTGGTCAAGAGCAAGTTTGCGTCCGTCATTTGTGATTTTCAGCATATTATCAACAGTAGGGTCAACCTTATTGTTGCGAACATCTTCCGCACGTTCGCCGAGTTCGGCTACCATTTCACGTTGAATTTCGGTAGGCTCAACCGCTATATTATGATATTCCGCTTTCGGTACAGGTAATTTAAGCATATCCGCAGTCTGAATATCTGCAACCTCACGAAACATAGTCATAATTTCGGGGATATTAAAGAATTTTGCAAATCGAGTCTTTGCTCGATATCCCGTACCTTCGGGGGACAGTTCGATAGCAGTGACTGTTTCGCCGTATGTAGACGCCCACGCGTCAAAATGTTCTAAATTGTGTTTTTTTAGCATATCGTATTGCAAATACCGTTGCATTGTATATAATTCAACCATTGAATTGCTTATTGGTGTACCTGTGGCAAATATTTTGCCGCCTTTGAGTTCGTCAAGGTATTGACATTTCATAAACATATCACTGGATTTTTGAGCGTCGGTCTGTGCTATACCGCCGACATTACGCATTTTTGTAACAAGAAATAAATTCTTGTAATTGTGAGCCTCATCTACAAATAATCTGTCAACGCCCAATTCTTCAAACGTAACAACATCGTCCTTGCGGTCTTGCTTGTTGAGTTTATCAATTTTTGTTTTAATGTTTTTCTTTGTACGTTCCATTTGTTTTATGGTAAATCGTTCTGCGTCGTGCTCTTTGGCTTCAACTATACCGTCCATAATTGCTCGTAATTGCTGGTTAAGTATCTGTTTTTGTCTTTTTATCGACATAGGTATTTTTTCAAACTGAGAGTGCCCCATTATGATAGCGTCATAATCACCTGTTGCAATTCTGCCACAAAACTTCTTACGGTTTTTTTTCTCAAAATCCTTTTTTGTAGCGACAAGAATATTCGCAGCAGGATACAACTGTAAAAATTCGCTTGCCCATTGTTCAATTAAGTGATTAGGCACAACGAAAAGTGATTTATTACAAAGACTAATTCGTTTGAGTTCCATCGCTGCGGCTGCCATTGTCCAAGTCTTACCGGCACCTACAACGTGTCCCAATAGGGCATTACCACCGTACATAATTCGTGCAACCGCATTTTTTTGATGTGGACGTAATTGTATTTCGGGATTCATACCGTTGAATGTGATATGACTTCCATCATATTCTCGTGTGCGGATACTGTTAAATTTCTCGTTATACATCTTTACAAGTGTATTTCGTCTTTCTGGGTCTTTCCATATCCAATTATCAAATGCGGCTTTTATAGCCTCTTGTTTCTGTTGTGCTATGGTTGTTTCTTTGGTGTTTAGTACAGCTATGCGTTTGCCCTCCTCATTTTCTTTATAATCAAAAACGCGGACATCTCTTAGATTTAGCGTGTCCTCAATAATTTTAAGTGCATTGATACGATTAGTACCGTATGTTCTATTTACTTTGATATTGCCCCTATCGCAAGATTTTCCCGATACATTCCAAACGCCTGTCAATTTTGAATACTGAATATCGATATTATCTCTCGCATATGATGATGGATTAATTAATTCAAATGTGAATTGCTTGATGTATTCTGCGGGTATCCAAGTAGTACCGATTCTTACTGTGATTTCACTGGCACTAAGGTCTTTGGGTTGTATCTCGGTTAATGCTTTAACATTGATGTTAAAATTACTGTCTGTTTTTGCGTGTTCCTGTGCAATACGCAATTTCTCACGAACATTGCCCGATAAATATTCATCTGCCGTAAGGTATTTAGGGAAATACTGTTCGTTTTCCGCGTCGTGTAACGGATTAAGAAATATGATACCGTTTAAGTCCTCAAACAATTCCTGCTCGGTCTTGTCGGTAAGTGATGTCATAAACTCCATATCAATTTTTGCTTTTTCACCGATTGATACTGCCAATGCTTCACTTGCCGTATCAACGTGTGTAATTTCTTTTTTTGCACCTATGGTACGCTTTGTGAACATATCTGCTTTGCGTTTCAGATTTCCTTCATCGTCCAATATTTCCAACGCACAGAGAATAAAATAGCTACTGTCTGATGAAAATGCACTACTGTTACCTCGTGAATTGATAATTCCGTATTTCTTTGTGAAATTATCATACAGAGTATTAAGTTTTTCTTGTTGTTTTTTGATTTCATAATCAGGGAAATCGTTTGTTTGATATTCGATTAAATCACGAACACAATCACGGATTTCGACCATACCCTTTACGCGATTTTTAGCGGTATCATTTAATTCTACTTTGTTCATCACGCTGTTTTCACGGAAATATATATCACCGTCTACTATGGTATAGCTGAAATTCTTAACGGCAGGGTCGGCTGGGATTGATGTGCTTTCATTAGCTGAAATATCATCAATATCATCGATTGTATATTCTGTAATTTTAGCGTGAATATTCTGAATTGCTTTATCAAGCAATTCATCAAGGATTGCGTTATTGCGTGGCTTACAGTTTAACTGCATACCATATGGACCGCTTTCTTCGACTAATTCACCGAGTACCATATCGGGATTATCGATAAAATATTGATTTATCGGTTGTCCCGTTTCGTGTAGCCCGGTATGTACCCAATCAGGCTCAATGTCAATCATTTTGTCGCGTTTTTGTAAAAACAGAATATCCGCTGTTACTTCTGTACCTGCATTTTTCTTGAAAGTATCATTTGGCAAGCGTATTGCACCGACAAGTTCGGCACGTTGTGCTATGTATTTTCTGACCTTTGAATTTTGTTTGTCCATTGTGCCGCTTGATGTTATGAACGCAACGATACCGCCCGGTCTAACTTTGTCCAACGTTTTAGCAAAGAAAAAGTCGTGAATTAAGAAATTATATTTATCATATTTCTTTTCCAAAACTTTAAAATTACCGAACGGAACATTACCGATAGCAACATCAAAAAAACTATCCGGTAGTGTACTATCTTCAAAGCCTTGAATTGCAATACTGTTTTTCTGGTAGAGTTGTTGTGCTATTCTGCCTGTTATGCTATCTATCTCAATACCGTAAATTTTACTTTCGGAAATGTTTTCGGGTATAAGTCCCATAAAATTTCCTATGCCGCACGATGGCTCTAAAATATTGCCATTTTGAAATCCTATATTTTCCAAAGCCTTATACATTGAACGTATGACTACTGGGGGAGTGAAGTGAGAAGTTAGAACGCTTGTACGAGCTTGCTCATATTCGTCATCGGTAAGCAATGATTTTAATTCATTGTATTTAGGGTGCGTTTCTTCAAAATAGTTTGCAAGACCACCCCAACCGACATAACGTGATAGTGTTTCCTGTTCTTTTTTGTCAGCAAGTCTGTGTTCGCTTTCAACCTGTTTCAATGTTTGTATAGCTGCAATATTCGCCGCATATTTCTCGCTTGGCGTTCCATATCCGAGTTCGTTATCGGCGATAACAAAATTATGACGTTCTGATACGGGTATTTCGGGATATATAACTTGATTTTGAACAGGTGTAGGCTTTGGTATATTCGGTGGCGGTAATTCAGTCTGTTCTTGAGTCTGTTCTTGAGGTTGTTCTTGAATGATGTTTTTCAGCCATTCAATGCTTTCGCTCCGAAATATAGGGAAACCTGTGCTATTCTGAAACGAAATATCACGCAAACTGACTTTGCCAAAATCAGCATTAATATTATCAACAACAAATTTATGGTCATCAACGGTAATTTCCTTGCTGATATATTCAGAATAGTCCTCGGATTGCTCTTGCGGCTCATCTATGATTTCAGATGGACTGTCAGATTTAATATCAGTAAGTTGTTCATCATCTTTTGCCTTATCATTTTCTGAAATATTTACGAAATATCCATTAGCATTTAATATTTGAGCATATTTTTGATATGTAGCGATAGGGAAACCTGTCATCGAAATTTGCTCGTTGTCCATTGCTTTTTGGGTAACCGCAATATCCAAAATCTTTGCAACTTCTGTGACTTCGCTGCCGTAAATCTCATAGAAATCTCCTACTCTTGTAAAGGTTATAAATTTTGCGGCTTTCAGGTCATTTGCAATCCAACTCGCATTATTGCGTGCGGAAATATCTGTCGTAGATGATTTTATATGCTCCAAGTCATCAATTAACTGTTGTCTTGTATCTGCATTAGCGATTAAATCGGAAATCTGAATTTCTGATACTTCGTCTGTTTCGGATGTTTCAAACAAACTGAGCTTGTGTTTATCAGAATAATCAATCGTATTTATAAAATATACAAGACTTTTTGTTAAATTCTGCTGTCGCTCTAACAGTGTCAAATTTTTTGTGTCACTAAGAAATCTTAGTCGTTCATTTTGTATTCGTAAAGTTTCCTGTTCTGATAAATATTTTGGAACATCCTCGGCAACTTCATGTTCAGTCAAATATCTGCCCGATTTTATAAGATTGTTAATACGTTTTGCAGCCTCGTTCCATTTGATATGTACCTTCGCATATGGTGCAGTTATATTACCACGACTAAACTCAATTCCTTTTGCGTCGTGCCATTCGCGGAATATTCCTCCGCCATAAGCACCTGTACCATATTCGTTCTTCAGGAAAGCAATGCGTGCTTTAGTGTCTGTATGCTCTTTGAAGTACAGATAAATTCTACATTTTCCCATAGCAAAACCGCTGCCGCGTGTAAGCAGATTATCAATTTCGTCCTCTGTTATAAACGGTGCGGCATTATTTGGCTGATAATCATTTGCGAAAAAAGTTCTGCGTTCAAGTTGTAAATCTTTCAATTTCGGTAGTACTTTATTCGGCGAATACCAATGAATACGCATAATATCTTTATTATTTGCGTATAGATTTGTCATTGTTTCTGTAACCTTAACCGCAAATGCGACATTTTCCGATTCCTTAAATAATTCTGCTATATTATTGCCTGTATCAGTAGCTGAGTTGACAAACCATTCTTTATTAAAATGTGATTTTAACTCAGGGTATGTATCGTCATTTAAATCCCGATACATTTCAAAAAAACTGTCTGCTGCTTGTTTTCGTTCAAACTCGTCCATTTTGTCAATGCTCTCTTGTGGTGCAAATCTGCCAAGTTCCAACAGTTCACCTATACGTTTATCAATGCGTTCCCACGGTAGAAGTTCACCGCGTTCGTTTGCACGTTCGCCGTATGCAACACGAATACACTCGTCATTCCACCATATAGATACCTTGTTACCGTCAAAAATAAATCCTTTGCCACCTATACCGTATTCATTTTTCAGAAAATCTATATTTTCTGCGGCTGATTTATTTTTACTGTATTGAATACATATTTTAATAATACCGTTCACATCATTATTGCCTGTTGTCAAAATCTCATCGACAATTTGTTGTGGCATAGAAAAAGCGGAGCTTCTTGCTTGCTCCGCTTTCATAATATATTCTTTTTGTTCTTCCTCGGTAGGGAGTGGCATATCAAATATGCTTAGTTGTACACCATTTCTGATAAGACGATTTCCTCCGCTGAATGGAGAATATTGTTCATTCTGCTCGTCCATAATAACGGGTCTGTCGCTTTCAATTCCTCCGTCAATCCCTCTGCTTTTGCCATCTGATTGACTATCGTCTGTACTTGTTGTGTCGTCGATTTGTCTATCTCCTCCAAATGTTTCAGAAGTTCGCCCTTCATCATTAGAATTGAGTATAGATTCGGACGGTGTTCGTTTAGGTATGTTCTCCTCAACATTCCGTATTTGCCTATCTGATATGTTTTTGTCGGTACTGTCAAATTGGGTATTCTGTAATCCCCGATTTTCGTGTATGATACTGCTCCTGTCATTTTTATCAGTCCTTTCTTCTTGAACAATGTTATTTTCTTTGTTATTTTCATTATATACGATGTTTTCATTTTCAGCAAATTTTTTTCGTTCAAAATGAATTGTTCTTGAAATATTCCTTAATATGTCCTCCGAAATCGTACTCACGGCATTACCGAGGATATTCATTGTTTCGACTGTATTAAAGTCGCGTATATATTGAAAATCATATCCGTCAAAGTTATTTTCGGGATGTAAGCCCATACGTTGCATAATCATATATGCGACTGACGCTGCGGCTGTTTGCCGAAAACGTACATCAAGATTAACATTATCAAGTCCTGATAAAAAACTATTGCCTTTTACATACTTTAGGTCGCGTAAATACTCATTTTTTCTGTCATTGACAGCATTATTTGCAGCACAAATTATAGCGTCAATATCAGTAGTTGCACCTTTTAACTTGCCAAAAGATTTTTCAAGTGTATTTATAACGGCTTTTTCATAGCGATTGTCATATTGCCATAGATTTATTTCACTATTACCAAAACTATTTGTATCGGAAATATCAAACACATATTTAAGGTAATATTGATTCCCGTTTTCACGCACAAGTGCGATAGGGGACGCGTTCTTATTTACCCATCTTTTCGTTTTGTTTACCCAATCGTCCATACTTGCACACGCCGTTGCCGTTGACTTTTGTGTAAAGATAAGTATTTGGTCGTTAAACGAATATTTAAAATGCCACGCAGCAGTTTTTAGAAAATATCTCCATACATTACTGTCGGCTATTGCTTTTGTTGCGGTCTGTAACAGATTAAAAATACGTTGTGTTTCATCGGTCATAATATCTACCTCGCTATCTGTATTTTTTGTTTTGTCTGTTTTTTATTTTGCGTTGTTCACGCATTTTGTCTGCGTCCCGTTGTGCGTCTGATATTTTATTGTAATCGCCATTTTTAAGATTATAGAAAAAATGCGTCTTGTCGCGTGCGTCCATACAACGGATAGAATAGCATAATTTGTTGACTGCACCAAGTGTATCAGATTTTTTGTCTATTAATTCTAAAATATATTTACCGCAACTATTTTTAGGGTACAACTCAATTTTAAGAGTACGAGAATTATCAAGTAAGATTAAATTCTGCGAAGTAAGTACACCTATATTCTGCAAATCATCGCGTAAGCGGATAGGTGTTTGAGATAAATTGACAGTAATGTTGTTTTGTAAAAAATTTATTCTTGCTGTAATCATAATCGCAGGCTACCTTTCAAGATTTCTGTTTGTCACACATATCATCTTCGTCAGATTCTTTTTGTATGTGATTGAATTGGGGATATTTTTTAATATCCTCCTCGTGTTGTTTCTTTGATTTATAAAACGGGCAGTCATTATTTTTACAAATCATTTTTTTCAAAATACTGCACCGCTCAGTTCTCGCAAAGCAGTCTTTATACATTTCCTCATCTCCAATCTCTGATAATTTGATATAGCTGTCTATTCGGAATCCCTCGGCTGCCGCAATTTCATAAAATTTATTTATAACACGCTTTCTGTGTTCGGTTAGTTGTTTGCGGTCAGCATTTATAATTGCATTACGGGCAGTTTCATCAAAATAGCCACTGCCGTTATAATTTATATCCGGACTTCTGCTTGACGCCATAAACATCACAACCTTTCTCAATTTAGGCAATAAAAAAAGGAGTTTTCACTCCAATTCATTACTTGCCGGCTGCTTTCAATATCTCATCATATGCCCAATGTGTTTTTTGAACATCTGTAAAATTAATTTTAATATCGGATTTGCAATTTCTTGATACCGCTTTATTTATAATAGTAACAGCCTCTGCACGAGTAATCGGCTTATCAGGCTTGTACATATTATTGTCATATCCTTTAATGATTTCTTTTTCAGATAATACTGCGATGTAATTTTCCGCCCAATGATTTTTTGTGTCGGAAAAAGTTGAGGAATTGTTCTTAACATTTTCGCCTATAAGCATCGCAATTATTTTTGCAAATTCTGCACGGGTAATATAATTGTCAGGTTTGAACATTTTATCCTCATAACCGTCTGCGATTTTTAAATTAGCTGCGGTATCAATATAGTCTTTTGCCCAATGGCTTGATATATCCAAAAACGACGGTTTTACGTTTTCTTTGATTGCAAACTGTTTTGCTCTTACAATTGCGGTTATTGCTTCTGCTCGTGTAATTTTTTCATTCGGTCTAAATGTATTATCTTCATATCCCGAAATATACGGCACATCATACTCAGAAACTGTAATTGCAACGTCATTATCTGCTACAACATTATCTGTAACGTCATTATTTGCTACCTCATCAACTTTATCGGATTTATTTTCGATACTTGTTTGCTTATGGGAATGTCCTTTACTTGACGAACTTCCCGAATTTGACGGTTTATTGCTTGATGTTTCTTTCACCTTAACAGGGACTTCAACATATACAGTTTCGTAATTTTCATCATCAACAACAAAAATCGCATTATACGAATTGTCATCATCAGACGGTGTAACATCACTTTCTTCCCATAACCATTCACCATCGATAACATCATTTTCAGACGGTGTTAATACACTGTCACCAAGCTTTTGCCCGTATGTTATATCACTCGCTGTCGGTAACTGAATATCAACACCAATAATCGGTGTATATTTTTTGATTTCTACGTTTAAAGTCAATTCTACGGTTGTGTAGTTATCAATATCGTTGGGAGTATATGTAGCCTTATATTCACCTCCGGGAACACACAATTTTGTGTCAGGCTCATTCCACGAAAATCCGTCAGGCAATTCAATATCCGCAAGTGTAAGTTTCGGTGAATATACAGATGTTAAATCTGTCGGTACAGTATATTCGGGAACGGCTTTGCTAACTGTAACAGTTACATCTACTGTTATGCTTTTATAATTTTCTGTATCTGACGGAGTGAATATCGCCGAATAAGTTTTTTCAGACGCTGACAATGGTGTATTGCTTTCCACCCAAGTCCAGCCGTCAGGCAATTCAATATCCGCAAGTGTTAGGTCGGGAGAATATACTGCCGTTAAATCTGTTGGTATAGTATATTCGGGAACAGCTTTATTTACAGTGACGAAAATCTCTGCCGTGATAGAATTATAATTTTGGGTATCTTCAGGTATAAATATCACGGTATAAGGATTTGTACCTGCAACAGGCATAATATCAGGGTCTTTCCATACCCATACGCCCTCAATACTATTAACTCCCGATACAGTCAATTCACTGTCACCTAATGTTTGCCCATATGTTATATCATCGGCTGTCGGTAAATCAAAATTAGGAACATCACATATATTGACCGTTTCATTTCCGGCACTATCTCTACTGTAAATGGATACTTTTTCTGTACCTTGTGGTATTTTGATTTCTTTGTTTTCTACACTCTGTCCGCCTAACGCAAAATATTGTTTGTCATATTCGCCTATCTCATATTTTAATTCATCTATCTGATTGGTTTCATCAACATTTAGCGAAAAGGTAATTGACGTATCGTCAACATCTGTTGTTTTGCCAAGTGTTACTGCTTTCCAATTAAAAATAATTGAATTTTTATCATTAAGTGAGCCGATATTTACTTTTGATTCATCATCAGTTATGAATTTGCCCAAAACATTGTTATTGTTAAAAACCCTTATGTCAATGTTCGTTACGGACTCAGGAATGATTACAGATTCCAAGCTCTGTGCATTATAAAAAGCATACGACTTTATTTTTTCAACTCCATTTGGAATAATAGCATTTTCTAATGATGTGCAATTATTAAATATTCCTTCTGAAAGTTGGTTTATTTTTAATATTGATAAATCGACTTTTTTTAGAAGTGAGCAACTTGAAAACGCATAAGCGTCAATGTCTGTTACAGTTTCGGGTGCTTTGTATTCTTCGCAATAATTTGTACTACAATGCAATAATCGTGACTTATCTGTTGAATATAAAATCAAATCATTGCATATAAAATTATCATTGCTTTCGTCAACACATATATTGCCGCAATCTTTAAATGCCGCAGTTCCTATACTGTCTGTTTGAGCCGGAATTGTTATATCTGATAAATTTTTACAATCGGAAAACGCATAATTTCCGATTGTTTTCAGCGAAATCGGAATATTTATATCGCTAAGTTCAACACAACCACGAAACGCACTATCATCAACATTCTCTAAATTTTGTGATAAATTTACTGTTTTCAATCTAACACAATTACGAAATGCACTTTGACTTATATTAATTACCGTATCGGGTAAGGCTATATCGGTTAAATATTTGCAATCTTCAAACGCACGACCATTTAAATCTGTTATTCCGTTTGCGATAGATATTTTGCTTAACTCTGTACATTCTTGAAATGCACCGTGAGGAATTACAGTAAGTTTTGTGCCGTTTTCTATTACCACACTTTCTAATTTACTGCATTGATAAAACACATATTGCCCCAGTTCTTCTACGTTTGACGGTATTTTTATACTTTTTAAATTTGTGCAACCTTTGAATGCTTGATACTCAATATTTTTTACACTGTCAGGAATGTTTATATTCGTCAATGATTCGCAATCTTCAAACGTGCCTCGTCCTATCAGTGTAACCGAATTTGGAATAGTAACACTTTTCAGTTTTTTAGCTTTACAAAATAAATTCATAGTAAGTTCTTTTACGCCATCATTGATAACAACACTTTCTATATCGCTACCCTCAAACGGTGACTCTGCATACCTTGACGTTGCTCCGTTGCCGGATAGTTCTTTTGATATAGTAACCGTTTTTGTGTCTTTGTCGTATCTATATACAACGCCGCCACCTAAAGAATCATAGTTCTTTAATAATTGTGTCGTTATTGCATATGAGCTTAATGAGCAGCTCATAAGTAGTATAAATGTCATTATTCCTGTTAAAATTCTTTTGTTTTGCATTATAAAAAATTCCTTTCTCTTTGTATTATCTTTCAGGCTTATTTCGTTTCCGTGCCCAATTTGCAAGTAATTTATCAATAACTTCTTCCATCTGTTGTACCGTAAATGCTTTGGGGAAATATTTTCTTAATCTGTCCTCTTTTAATGTGATTTTAACTTTGTTAGATTTATGCTCCTGCATAATAGACAAGATGACACTATCATTCAATTGTCCATCTGTTGAAAATCGGTGAAGTTTTTTCGCTTGTTTGATTGTGGGGGAGGTTTCTTCTGATTCTATTGTTTTTAACACATCAAACTGTTCTTTGGAACCGAGATACGATATTTCTACCGCTGCGTTCATTGCAATTTGTTTGTTATCCACCATATCAAGAATAGGGTCAATCAAATTTGTTAAACGAATATATCGTTGTACTTGCGTAGGACTTTCGCCAATTTCTTTTGATAATTCTTCGCGTGAAGTTTTTTCGGTTAAATTATGTCCAATTTGGACATAATTTTCTTTGGTTGGTCTGCCGGCTTTACGTTTCATAGCTGCCAACTTCATTTGATAAGCATATGCTTTCTCACTCGGTAAAATATTTTCACGTTGCAAATTACTGTCTACAAGCAAGATTGTTGCAGTATCGTCATCAAGATTTTTAATAATTACAGGCACTTCTTTAATTCCTGCCAATTCACACGCTTTTGCTCGCCTGTGACCTGATAAAATTTCATATCCGCCGTCTTTATGCGGTCTTGCAATAATAGGTGACAACACGCCGTGTTGTTGTATGCTTTCAACTAATTCGTTCATATCTTCATCAATCAGCACTTTAAAAGGCTGTTCTACAAATGGTTTTAATTCCGATAGAGAAACAGCCTTTATTTCTTCACTTTTATTGCTATCATCATCTGTCAGACTGATATTCATACGCTTGTCCTCCATACTGCGCCACTTCCTTTCAACATAAATCACACATATCGTGCTTAACTCTGTTCGTCAATGACGTTTCAGCGGTTTTTGATACGTTGTATAATGATGATATTAAATATGATGTTTTGCTGTGAATTTTATAATTTATATTATTGAACTCCAGTAACAGAGTTTCTATTTTTTCATACGTCAGTTGTTTATACCGTATCCGTACTATCTCTGATGGAATTTCTTTCTTTTCGATTTTATAAGACGGAGTATCCAACAACATAACATCAGCCATAACCTCAACAATGTCGTTAATTATGCCCGTGTCGTTGGTAAGGATTAAACTGTCATATGAAATTTGCGATTTTATCTGTGAAATTGTTTTATTGTATTTTTCAATCCAACTTTCAGTTGGGGGATGTGAAAGTTTTTCAGATTGATTGATAGAATTGATATTATTAAAATCAGTATTATTTATATCAGTATAATTACATTTCGACTGTCGAAAGTCTGCATTTTCGACTTCCGAAACTCTTGACTTTCGATTTTCAAAAGTCTGCACTTTTGATTTTCCGAAGTCTTGATTTTCGTTTACCGAAACTATTGATTTCTCAATATCATTATTAGAATTAATAAATTTTTTGAGATATATTTTCGACGGCTTTCCTTGACCTTGCTTAACACGTTCAATTAAACCAATCCCTTTAAGTTCCGCAACTAATTTTGTTGCTTTTTCTGTTTTGCAATTCATCTGCTCCATTATGTCATTCACCGTAAAAAATATGTACGCACGATTCTGCTCATCAAACCAACCGTTACGAATTGATAACCCCATACGGTCCAGCATAAGACCATAGAGCAATTTTGCACTGTCTGATACTTTTTTAAATTGTTGAGATGTTATAAGCACTTTCGGTATTCTGTAAAACGTAAACTGTTCTGCCTCATCACCATAAAAATAATCAAACTGCATAATCTGTTACCCCCATTTTAAAGACTGCCAATATTTTCACCTTCTAACTTTACTTTTATATAAAAAAGCCAAATGTATTTTATTCATACATTCAGCTAATTTCCCATTATACCAATCGGGCGTTTCGATATGTACTAATCGTATTCAAAATTATGTAATCATTTCAACTCCTTTAATTTGGACAATAAAAAAGAGAGTACCTATTATAAAGTACCCTCTTAAAAATTAAGTTTCTACTTATTTAAATGCGTCAAAGGTAACTGATGATTCTAATGCGTTTCTTGCTAATGCTCCCATTTTTTCTGTGACGTGAGTGTAATATTTCAGTGTAAATTCAAGTTTTGAATGTCCAAGCATTTCTTGAACGTACCTCGGACTTATTCCGCTCTCTGCAAGAATAGTAGCATATGTATGACGCAAATTATGAAATTTAAACTGTATTCCTAAATCATCTCTTATTGTACGGGATAAGAATTTTATGCTATTGGTTGTAAGCATTTCGCCATTTGTTTTAACATTTACAAAGTCTGTTACTTCTATAAGGTTTTCTTTGTTCTTAATCAATCTTTCTGTAACAAAATTTCGCTTATATCCGTCGCCATAAATAGCTCGATTTTCGTCCTGCTGTGCTTTTAAATTCTTTAAATAAGTACAAAAGCTATCTGTTATATTTACACTGCGATAAGCATTTTTTGTTTTCAGCGGGCAGAAACACCATTTTTTATCTTGAAACAGTAACTGTTTTTTTACGGCTATTTTTTTATTCTCAAAGTCAACATTGCTCCATTGTAATCCGAAAACCTCACTTTCACGAAGTCCTGTATTTAATGCGATAAAGAATGAAGTAATAACATTTGTGTTTTGCAGTCTATTGCTCATTTGCAATAATTCTTCATTTGTATATGAACGTATTTCTCCAACGTGGCGTGGGTCAGGCGGTGTGGTAACTTCTTCGAAAATATCTTTTTTCGTATATTTTCGTTTATAGGCATATCCAAATAAAACTTTCAAGAATTTATAAAGCCCTTTTACATATTCCTCGCTGTACTTTGTCATCTTTTCATTTATAAAATCATCTATACTGTTTGCACCTATTTGATACATATAAAATGAATCGAATCTATTAGCGAAATGATTTCTATACAATGATTTATATCTTACGATTGTTGCATAGGCTCTGGTTGCCGGAGCTTCCTTTTCTATAAACTCCGTATAAACCTCTTGAAAAGTTATTTTTTGATTTTCAACATAATCACCAGTTTTATTATACTGATAAACAACGTCGTTAAGAGCTTTTACAGCCTCTTTTTTTGTTTTGTAGCCGCTTTTTTCAACTTGATGTCTTTTTCCGTTGTGTATTCCGAAATCAACACGATATGACCACGTTGCCCCTTTTTTTCTTACACTTCCTTGCATATGAATTCCTCCTTGATTATTACTTTTATTTTATTATATCAAGATAGCGGTAGAAATCTGAAGTCAACGAAATAGAATATTTATTTCCCACAAAAAATATTTTTTTAAGCCCGTTAAGCAGCATAGCTATGCGGTTTTTGGGGCTTTTTGTGGGAAATGATTTTTTTCACGCATTTTTATTGATTTTTCCCACGGATTTCCCACACGGAGAAAAAATACGTTTAGATACAAAAAAACACGATTAACCTAAATTGGATAATCGTGTTTCGTGAACAAGCCGTACAAATGGCTTATCTATGCGGTTTGTAAAGAGTATCTATTTGTATCTAATCGTATCTTAGATTAACCAAAATATCTCTTTAACATACCTTCAAAGCCTTTGCCGTGTCTTGCCTCGTCTTTTGCCATTTCGTGAACTGTGTCGTGAATAGCGTCGTAGCCAAGTTCTTTTGCTCTCTTTGCAAGTTCAAGTTTACCTGCTGTTGCACCAC
>OLNW01000529.1_pt1 | contig 44760 bp, 25 predicted proteins | sample 1672121 | NCBI WGS metagenome assembly OLNW01 (sample SAMEA3136648, study PRJEB25190) | human gut metagenome
AAGGAAGCATAGTAATATTAGGAGATGTAAACTCTGGAGCAGAAGTAATTGCATCAGACAACATTGTAGTATTAGGTGCATTACGTGGCCTAGCACATGCAGGAGCAAAAGGAAACAAACAAGCAATAGTAGCAGCAGGGCTATTCAATGCAGTACAAATAAGAATAGCAAATATAGTAAAAGAAATAAAACAAGATGAAGAACCAATGCATAAACAAGCATATATAAGTGTTGCAAATGACAAAATAGTAATAGAATAGTAAAAGAGAAAACTAGCTCAAAAGCAACAAAATAAGCACAATAAAAAGTAATTCATCTTGTACACCTTCAGTATAAAGAAAAAATAATAAACAAAGAATAATAATATCATCTAAATATAGACTGATACCTAATATTTCAAAAATAGGTTCATCCATATTAGATGATATTTTTCTATCTTCAGAAATCTCATTATCAGTGGAAACACTAGAATTGCTAGAATTATCAACATTTTCTAAAGATTTAGTATCATTTTCTGTAAAAGTCTTACCAACACTATTAGTATCAATTTGACTATTCAAATGCGGATATGTACCACGAAAATTATTGTAATAATATCTATTATACGGGAATCCAAAAAAAGGAAAAGTGCCCATTATTTATTCTCCTTATTTTCATTTTTAAAAATCTCAGCAATTTTTGCAACATTCATCAAATTCGCATATTGATCCAATTTATCTTGCTTACTTTCACGCAAATAAGGTTTTAAAGAATGCAATAAATTGCTTCTAGGGTCATTAGAAGAATTCATTTTTTCCATAACAGACTTTATTTTCATAATAGTGTTAATATCAATATTATTAAAATTAAAAGAGTTACTACCACTATTAGTATCAGTTCCGATTGCTTATATTAGAATTAGTATTACTTTGACTAGAATATGAACTGTTAGAATTACTAGAAGATTGATTAGAAGAAGTATTAGAATTATTAAGCATAGAAGAGAAATTCTGAATCATTTCTGGCGGAATTTGAGATATTACATCTGAAAGTTCCCCTTTGTTCATCATATCTTTTAACTTATTAACAGTATTTTCATCAAAATTAAAATCACTCAAAACAATCACCTCTAAATAAATATATTCAAGAAAAAATTATCTATGTAATAATATGCAATAATAAATTTAATGTTACAGTTTTTCAGTGTTTTTAAGCATAATTTTGATTATTACATTTAAAGAAAAAAAGCGAATATAAAATGTTACAAAAATATAAAGAAAATGTAACAAAAAAGTAAAAAAACTAGAACTTATTTCCGTAGCGAATTTTGTCGAAAGCAAAAGAATTTACATAAAAAGTTAAAAAAATCGGGAAAACCATTGAAAAATATGGAAAAAGGCGTTATAATATTTAATGGAGAGATTGTAAACCAAGGAGGCAAATATGAAAGGAAAAATATTTAAAACAATAACAGCCATATTAATATTAATGGCATTAACAATGACAAACTTCATATATGTTGGAGTAGGTCTTGTAAGTTATGCGGAAAGTAATGTAGCAACAAACAATCAAAACGTAGAATTTGGGGCGCAAATAAACAATGGCAAACTAAATCTAGAATTAAGTGTAAAAAAGGATGGATACTTTAATGGAACAATCGAATTAAGTGATTCAAACTTTAAGCTAAAATCTTCAAACAGTGAATACATAAACCAAGTAGAAGACAACAAAATAACACTTAACCAAATAAATGCTGGAACAACAGCCAAAATGGAAATTGAAATAGAACCTGTACAAAAAGATGTATTTAATGCAGGTTTATTAAACATGACAAGTAAACTACAATTATCAGGAATTTATAAAAACAGTAGTGATAAAGAAAACACTGTAAAAGCAACAAGAGAAGTAGCATATAAATACACAGCAAACTCATCACAAGAAAATGTTGAGAATTCAGCACAAATAATAACAAACAAAATTGTAAAAATATCAGGTGAAGAAAAAAGAGTAGTAGAAATATCAATGAACATGGGATTAAAAGACAATAGCTACCCAATAAAAAATATGGAAGCAAAAGTTTCTATACCACAAATAGATAGTAAATCACCTAAAATAGTAAAAAAAGTAAACTTCAACACAATGACACACTATGATTATCAATATGATGGAAAAGAAGCAACAATTACATTTACAAACGAACCAAACGAAAACAACCTAATCCTTTGGAGAAAAACAGGTTCAGAAAATGTAGTATTAACATTAATATATGACAAAGATGCAAAAGTTGAAGGAAACAACATAAAAATAGAACAAAAATTAAAACTATATGATGCAGAAAACGAAATAGCAACAACAAACACAGTAAAAATAGACAACCAAGAAAAAAATGAAATAATAAAAGTAACAACATCAAACACTGATGAAACACTATATAAAGGAAAATTAAATGCAAAACTAGATAAACAAATTGAAACAAAAACAGCAGTAGCAGTAAACTTTAGTGGTGTAGCAGATTACTTAAACATAGTAGAACAACCAGAAGCATTAAAATCAGAAACAGAAACAAATCAAATAAATGCAGTATACAACAAAACAACAATATCAAAAGAAGCATTTGACAAAATCCTTGGTGAAAACGGAACAATAACAATAACAAACCAAAATGGAGAAGTTGTAGGGGTAGTAAACAGTTCTACACCAATTGATGAAAATAAAAATATAGTAATAGACTATACTGGAAAAGAACCAGAAAGCATCAGAATAAGAACAACAAAACCAATAGCTGAAGGAGACCTAGAATTTACACACCAAAAAACAATAAAATCAGCAAACATAAATGAACAAATAGTAAAAAATGCAAAAACAATAGAAACAAAAGCACAATACGAATATGGCGAAAACACAGCAAAAGAAACATCAGCAGAAACAACACTAGAAGAATCAAAAACAGAAGTAGCATTAGAAGTAAACAAAGAAACTTTATCCACAACTGTAGAAAACAATGTGGAAATAAGAGCTAAAATTAAAGCAAATAGTGAAAAGTACAACTTATTAAAAAATCCAACAATAACAGTAGAATTACCAGAAGATGTAGAAAGTGCAAAAATAAACAGTATAGACCTAATTTATGAAACAGAATTAAAAGTAAAAAATTACAATGTTAATGGAAGAATTCTAACAATTGAATTAGAAGGAGAGCAAACATCTTACAAAGAATCAGGAATTGAAGGAACAATAGTTGTAATAAACACAAACATAGCAATAAACAAAAAAGCTGCGACAAAAAACAGTGAAATAAAATTAAATTGTGCAAACAACAATGAAAATGCAACAGATGCTAAAACAATAAAAATTGTAGCACCTAAAAGCATGACAGTAATAAACAATATAAAAGACTTAAATGTAGAAACATCAGGACAAGAAGAAACAAAACAAGTAACAGTTAAATCAAGTGAAAGTGCAAAACAATATCAAACAGAAATAGAAATAGTAAATAACAACGAAAACCAAATAGAAAATGTAAAATTATTAGGAACATTTGCAACAAACAACGACAAAAACAACATGAATGCAAGCATAGTAGAACCAATAACATTAAGCAATATGGCAAATGCAAAAATTTACTATACAGAAAACGCAAATGCAACAGAAGACCTAAAAAATACATCAAATGGTTGGGAAGAAACAATAAAAGATGCAAGCAAAGTAAAAAAATACTTAATAACAATAACAAAAATGGAATCACAAGAAAGCATCAAAGGAACATATAAAACAGAAATTCCAGAAAACTTAGAATACAACCAAACAGCAAAACAAGGATATAGTGTAAAATACACAAACACATTAACAAAAACAGAATCAGAAATAAAAGCAACAACAATAGAAATTCGAACAGGAATAGGACCAAAAGTAGAAACAAAACTAGAAATGCAAGTTGCAGGATCTACACAAGAACAAAATGCAGCAGTAAAAAATGGAGAAGTAATAAAATATAAACTTCAAGTATCAAATGTTGGAAGTACAGACTTAGAAGAAATAACAGTAAAAGGAAATGTACCAGAAGGAACAACATTAGTACAACCAGCAGATAACTATGAATACACAGGAACATCATATTATAAAGAATTACCAAACAAAGAATATGAACAAACAATACAAAACTTAAAAGCAGGAAAAGTAGCAACTTTAGAATATGAAGTTAGAGTAAATAACGATACACAAGAAGGAATGAAATTAACAAACAAAATCGAAACAAAATATGGAGATGAAACAAAAACATCAAACGAAACAAATCTTGTAGTATCAAAAGGAAATTTAAGAATAACAGTAAAAAGAGTAACAGATAGAAGTGTAGACTTATATGAAACAGGAACAGTAAACTACTATGCAATAGTAGAAAACATTTCAGATAAAAAACAAAGTAATGTAAAAGTAAAAACAAACATATCAGAAGGTTTAACAGTAAGTAGAGTAGAACTAATAACAGGAATGACAGCAGAAGAAATAACAGACAAAGACTTATATGAAATGGGTTCAATACCAGAAGCTCAAATGTTAGAAGAAGCTGAACAAACAACAAATGGTAACGAAAAATCAGAAGAAGTTGAATACAAAGATGAAATAAACATCGGTGATTTACAAGCTGGAGAAGCAAAAGTATTAAGCTATAACATGACAATAGGAAACAAGGTAAATGCAGTAAACTTCTCAGCAACAGCAAAAGCAGGAAATGAAGAATATAAATCAAACAATATAACAAATGATGTAAAAACAGCAAATGTAACACTAGAAATGACATCAAACACAGAAAGTCAATATGTAAAAGCTGGAGACCAAATAGAATACACAATAAAAGTAAAAAACAACGGTAAAGAAGCATTAGAAGGAATAAAAGTAAAAGACACAATTCCAGCAAGCTTAACAGTAGAAAAAGTAACATTTGATGACCAAGAAATAGCACAATTAAAAAATGAAAACAACATCGAAATATCATGTGATATCTCAGGAAACTCAGAAAGTACAATAAAAATAACAACAGTAGTAAATTACTCAGAATCAAGAGATGAAGCAGAAGCAATAACAAATGTTGCATATGCAGAGCTATTAAATGAAAAAATAGCAACAACAACAGAAATAAACCACATAATAACAGCAAACAATACTGATAATGGAAACAACAATGGAAATAACAGCAGTGACAACACAGTAGACAACAATGACATAGCAACAGGAAACAAAACAATATCAGGAATGGCTTGGTATGATGAAAACTCAGATGGTAAAAAAGATGATGGAGAGAAAACTCTAAGTGGAATAAAAGTACAACTATTAAATACACAAACAAATAACTTAGTAAAAGACAAAAATGGAAATGTACTAGAAGCCACAACAAACGAAAATGGATTGTTTATATTAAATAATATAGGAAATGGTAAATACATAGCAGTATTTGACTATGACCAAAGCAAATACTCATTAACAAAATACAAAGCAGAAAATGTTGATGAGAGCAAAAACTCAAATGTTTTAATGAAAGAAATAGAAATTGAAAACAACAAACAACAAAAAGCATCAACAGACATAATAGAAGTTGGAAATGAAAATATTTCAAACATAAACATTGGTTTAACACAATTACAAGACTTTGACTTAAAATTAGACAAATATGTAAGCAAAATAGTAGTTCAAAACAGTGCAGGAACAACAGTAAAAGAATATAATGATGAAACAGTTGCAAAAGCTGAAATTGATGGCAAAAAAGTAAATGGAACAACAGTAATTATAGAATATAAAATAAGAGTAACAAATGCTGGACAAGTACCAGGATATGTTAGAAAAATAGCAGACTATATGCCAAATGACTTAAAATTCAGCTCAGAACTAAACAAAGACTGGTATCAAACAGGAGACACATTATATAATGCAAGTTTAGCAAACGACAAAATAGCTGCAGGAGAATTAAAAGAAGTAACACTAACATTAACAAAATCAATGACAGAAAACAACACAGGAAGAACAAATAACACAGCAGAAATTGCAGAAGCATACAATGACTTAGGACTAAGTGATATAAACTCAACACCAGCAAACAAAAAACAAGGTGAAAATGATATGGGGTCAGCAGACACAATCTTAAGTATCAAAACAGGTGGAGCAATTTATGCAACAATAATAGCAGCAGTAGCAACAGTTCTTGCAGGAGCAGCATTTATAATAATAAAAATAAAAAATAAGAAAGAAAATATATAGGAAAGGAGGCAAAAATGAACATGAAAAATATATTAAAAACAACAATTAGTATGGTAATAGCAATGGTAGCAGTATTAGGAATGACAACAATATCACAAGCATATTCAGTAGGACAAGAATTAAACATTGGATATAACGACTATATTGGAAACGGAAACATGTATTGTCTAGAACACAATCAAAAACTAAGAGCTAGAAGACAACCATATACAGTAGTTTCAAATGTAAGAATAGAAGGAACAAAATCAACAGACCATACAGGAAAAACAATAGACAATGGTGCAAACGCAATATTTGCATATGTACTAAATCAAAACAATGGAAATAAAAAAACACAAGGATATGTAGCAAATGCAATATGGAATTATGGATACACATGGATGCAAACAGTTGGTGTAAATCATGCAGGACTATATAGTGGATTTGCAAGTAACAAAAAAGGTTCAAATGTAAACTTAGCACCAGCATATAATTATGCTAATAGTATATCAGCAGGACAAAGTGCAAAAGACAACACAAACAAAAATAATGTAAAAGTGGTAGCATATAATAAAGATGGAAAACAATACATGAGAATAGGACCATTTAACTGGACATTCTCAGGAACATTAACAGATATATCAATATATGATCAAAGTGGAAATTCAATATCAGAAAAACTATATAGTAGTTTCAATGGTACAACAGAAAACTGGTTCAATGCCTCTGGAGTAAAATCAGGAAGTGATTTCTATATATCAATACCTGCAAATGGAACAGTTACAAAAATAACAAAAGTAACAGGAAAAGCTAGAACAGAAGTAAAAACAGTAAACATGTGGTTCTTAAAAGCTAAAAAATCAGCATACCAAAATCTAATGATAATAGAACCAGGTTCAGGAAACCAAAATATAGACTTAAGCTTTGATTACAATATATCAATATTAGGAAACTTAAAAGTAATAAAAGTAAACAAAGACAACATAACAGTAAAACTACAAGGAGTTGGATTCTATCTACAAAATAAAGAAACAGGAAAATATGTAAAAAAAGCATCAGATGGAACAATTTCATATGTAGATAGTAAAGATCAAGCAACAGAATTTGTAACAGACAAAAATGGAGAATTCACTGTAGAAAAACTAATAGTAGGAACATATATAGCATATGAAACAAAAAATCCAAACTATGGATATGAAATGATAAAAAACGGTGTAGAAAAAACAATAGTAGTAGACAAAACAGCAGAATTACAAATACCAAACAAACAAATATATGTTAAATTATCAGGATATGTATGGGTAGACAAAATAAGTGGAAAACAATCATTAAGAAATAACCTATATAAAGACAATGACTACGACTCAAGTGATATATTACTAGATGGAATAACAGTAAGACTAAAAGACAAATCTGGAAACACAATAAAAGAAGCAACAACAGCAAAAGGTGGAAGCTATCAATTTGTAGATGTATCAGTAGACGACTTAGATAATTACCATATAGAATTTGAATATGATGGATTAACATACACAAATGTAATACCACATATAGATAGAGATAATGGTTCAAAATCAGCAGAAAGTACAGAAACAAGAGATGCATTTAACCAAAACTTCGCAGTAGTTGAAGGAAAAACAGAAAACACAGGTATAACAAGAGACCAAAACGGAAATCAAAAACACGAATTAAATTATAATATAGACAAAAATGAGCATACAGCAACATTAATAAATAATGGACAATACAAAATAACAGCAAACACAAATGAAGCTGGATATAGCATAAGAGCTCACTTTACATATGGACAAGAAGAAATAAAATACATCAACTTAGGTTTATATGAAAGAGAACAACCAGACATAGCATTAGTAAAAGACTTACAAAATGTAAATGTTGCAATAAATGGATATAATCACATATATGAATATGCACAAAGAACAAATAATCCAAGCGAATATGGTGGAGATGGATTTAATATTGGAGTAAAATTCGGAAGCAAATATAGCACAACAAAACCATATAGCAGAGCAATTTACAAAGCAGATTATGAATATGTAAATGAAAATGACAAGAGTAAAGAATTACAAGTATATGTAACATACAAAATCTCAATGAAAAATACAAGCTCAAATCTAAAAGTTGTAGTAAACAGCATAGCAGAACATTATGACAGCAGATACGAACTAGTAGGAGCTGGAACAGGATTAAGCAAAGAAGGACAAATAACAGGAAACTTACAAACTGGTAATACACAAAATAATGGAAAATACACAAAAACAATAGTAAACACTGGAACAAGAATAGAAAATCAACAAACAGAATCAATATATGTACAATTTAAATTAAACAGAGAAGCTGTTCTAAATATATTAAATGACAAAGCAAACTTAGACAATGTAGCAGAAATAAACTCATATTCAGTATATGATGAAAACGGAAAAATATATGCAGGAATAGACAAAAACTCAAATCCAGGAAATGTAACACCAGAAGACAAACAAACATATCAAGATGACACAGACTCAAGTCCAGCCTTAAAACTAGAAGTAGCAGATGCAAGAGAAATGTCAGGAAAAGTATTCTTAGATGCAACATCAGGTGAATTAATGACAGGAAAAATAAGACAAGGAAATGGAAAATATGATGATGGCGAAGAAAGAATACAAGATGTTAAAGTAACATTAAAAGAAAACACTGGAAGCGGAAAAGTATATGAAGCTACAACAAACGAAAACGGAGATTATACAATATCAGGATTTATACCAGGAGACTACACAGTAATATACACATGGGGAGACAAAACATACACGGTTCAAAACTATAAAGGAACAATATATGACAGCTCAAGAAACCAAAACGACAAAGAATGGTATAAAAAAGATGTAGACAACAGACTAACTGATGCAATAGACAATTATGAAACAAGACAAAAAATAGATGAAGAATTAAAAACACAAGGATATAACACAACAACATCAATAGACAAAATGGATTCAACAACTCCAACAATGGGAATAGGAGTAGAATATGAGTCAACAACTACAGCATCAGCTGGTAACAGATATGTATACAAAATATCAAATGTAGACTTTGGAATAGTAGAAAGAGCAAGACAGGACTTATCACTTGCAAAATCAGTAAAATCATTCAAAGTAACACTTGCAAATGGTCAAGTAATAGCAGATGCAAAAATTGAAAATGGTAAACTAACAGGAGAAACAAAAAATGTAACATACATGAAACCAGGAAACAACGTAATACCAAAAAACGGAAGCATAAAACTAGAACTTGATAATGAATTAATCCAAGGTGCAACAGTAGAAGTAGAATATGAAATAAAAGCAACAAACAACAGTGAATTAGATTACTTATCAGAAAACTACTATAAATACGGAAAACAAGAAGGAAAAGTAATTACAATTTCAGCACCTGGCATAATAGACTACTTAGACAAAAACTGGGCATTTGATGCAGAACAAAATAAACAATGGACAGTAAAAACAATAAATGACATAAAAGAAATTGTATCAGAACAAGTATGGAACACAAACAAAAATGAAGAAAATACAATTGGAGACAAAACAATACTATACACAGAAAGCTTAAAAGACAAACAAATAGAACCAACAAAATTAGAATCAGTAAGATTAACAGTATCTAAAAAACTAGCTAACACAGATGAAGTATCATTAGATAATGAAGCGGAAATTACAAAAATAGAAAAAACAGGTGGTTCAAAAACAGTATCAACTCCAGGTAACTATGTACCAGGAACAGGAAAAACAGAAACAGATGATTCAACAGCAGAAACTGTAATAGTAACACCAAGTACAGGTGCAAACTTAAATGTAATTTTACCAGTAGGAATTGGAATTATTGCATTAGTAGTACTAGGAGCAGGTGTAGTAATAATTAAGAAAAAAGCATTATAGTATTATAAATACTTAAAGCTAAAAGGAGAGGATTTATTATAAATCTTCTCTTTTTTCTGTTTGTAGGAGAAACTTTAAAAACATTGATTAAGAAGAACAGTTAAAAACATACGCAAAATAGCTTTACAGCGATTTTTATAAAAAATTAGCATACAAATGTTACAAAAATGTAAAATAAACTTAAAAAATCATGAAACAAAAACCGCAAAAACAGCTTCCCTAAAGGGAAAAAACCCGAAAAATGTAATATTTAGAAGATATGCCAAATATTGATATTGCTTTTAAAAAGAAAACTTATTACTATATATATTAAGGAAAAGTATCTAAAAACCTTAGGAGGCATAAAATGAAGGGAAGAATCGCAAAAATTTTAACCATCATAATGTTAATAATAACATTTGTGATGTCAGACTTTATCTTAATAGGCAGAGAAATAGCAATAGCAATGTATGAAGAGCTAGAATCTCAGGGAGTACGGAACAAACATCAAAAACATAGATTTTGATGTCTATTTTGCTGGAGATGGAGAAGCAAAACATGTAAAAGAAGCGAATTTAGAAGAAGAGCAAACAATAACACTAAGCATAAACGTAAAAGAAAAAGGTGTACTAAACGATGGCAAAATAAAAATAAACAATGCGAACTTCGAAATTGTAAAAGATAAAATTCAAAACTCATATGTAAAAGATGTAAATGTTGCTCAAAACGAAATAACACTAAACCAAATATCATATGGTAACAAAATAACGATAGAAATCCCGATAAAATTCAAGAAACAAGAAAATTTTGAAGATAATTACTTTGATAAAGAAAATGAAATAGCCTTAGAAGGAACTTATAAAGAAGATAGAGAACAAAAAGTTACAGGAACAATAAAAACAAAAATAATATGGCAAGCAGAAGCACAAATAAGTGAAAGCCAAGAAGTTCAAAAATATATAGATTTAGGAGAAAAAATACTACTACAACAAAATGTAACAACACAAATAGAAGCAAATAAATTACCAAGAGAAAACGAAAAAATTAATATAAATGTTCCAACACTAGATGAAACAGCACCATCTAAAATAGATGTATTATTAAATGGAGAAAAAATTGCAGATGACAAAATAACATATAACCAAGAAGAAAAAACACTTGAAATAAGAAACGAAGAAAAAGAAACATGGTCAAATGCTCAAAACGAATACAAAATAATATACACATATGACAAAGAGAGTAATAACAAAACAATAGAATTTGGAAATAAAACAATAACATTAGACACTAAAATATCAACAAAATTATACACAAAAGATGTAGTTGAAAATCAAGACACAAAAGAAGTTGAAATTCAACCACAAGGAAGCATAATAAGTTTAAGCAAAGTAGCAACAAACAAAATATACAAAGGATATATGTATGCAAATGTTGGACAAACAGAATATGCAGAAAAAAATGAAATAGAAATATCAGATGTAGAAAATGCATCAACAATAGAATTAAATGATATTGAGCAAATACTAGAAAATGAACAAGGACAAATCGCAGAAATATCACAAAAAACATTATACAGAGGAATAACACTAAATAAGCAAGAACTAGAAAAAATATTACGGACAAAATGGAGTAATAACAGTAACAAATGCGGAAAATATTCAAGTAGCAACAATTTCTAGTACTCAAGAAGCAGATAAAAATGGAAATATTCAAATAGAATATGAAGAACCACAAAGACAAATAAAAATAGAAACAACAAAACCAGAAGCACAAGGAAAAATATCAATAATAAATACAAAAGAAATAGAACAAAATGCAGGATTAAACAAAAATGCATTAAAACAAATTACAAAATTAAAAGCGAAAACACAAGTAAAAACAAATGAATTTACAGATACAGCAGAATCTGTAATAGAATTACAAGACACAGTAACAGAAGCAAAAATAGAACTAAATAATAACAATCTATCAACATTAGAAACAAATCAAAACATACAAATGCTAGTAACATTAAAAAGCAATAATGCACAATATGACCTATACAAAAATGCAAAAGTAGAAATAGTAATGCCAAATAGCTTAAAAGTAAATGTAAAAAACATAACACAATTAAATATGCAAGACAAATTACAAATCACAAATCCAAGAACATATAAAAATGCAAATGGAGAGCAAATAATAAGCTTAGAATTGGCAGGAGAACAAGTAGAATTTGCAAACAATATAAATGAAGGTGTTCAAATATCAATAACATCAGACATCGAAATAGAAAAATCAACACCAACAACAAAAGCAAATATAACAATGAACTATCAAAACGAAAACAGACCAAATGAAACATTTAGTACACAAGCAGACCTAAAATTGAACTCAAAATATGGAGTTTTAATGGTAAACAAATTATCAAACTACAACAATAATGGAGAAACTTTAGAGAGTGTAGATGACAAAGTAAAAAAAGGAAAACTAGATGTAAATTCAGAATCAAAAGATGCAAAAGCAGAGGTTGCAGTTGTAAATAATTATGAAACAGACATTACAGACATTGCTTTAATTGGTAAAATATCAGGATTAAACGGAACAAAAATAAATAACGAAACAGTAAAATCAACTTTTGAAATGAACCTAAAACAAGCAATTAATGTAGATGGAAAAAGTGCAAAAGTTTATTATTCAGAAGATGAAAATTTATCTAAAGATAGTGATAAATGGACAGAAAATATTTCGGATTTGTCAAATGTAAAAACATTTAAAATAGTGCCAGAAGACAACAAAATCTCTACTGGAGAGACTTTAAAAGTTTCATATGATTTACAAATACCTGAAAACTTAGGAAATAATGAAAGTACATATACAAATTTGGCAGTAACATATAATTACTTAGGAAATGCAGACACAACAAACTCAACAATAGATTTACAGACAGCAGAAGTACAAGAAGAACAAGGAGCAAATGTAGTTTCAGAAGAAAAAGACAAAATGAAAGTTGAGTTAATAGGTAGAACTGCTGGAGATGTATTAACAGAAGGTCAAGAAGTATATGAAGGTCAAGGAATAAAATATCTTGTAAAAATAACAAATAATACAGACCAAGAAATGAAAAATGTAAAAGTAAAAGCAGAACAAGCAAATGCAATTTTCTATACAGAAAAAGAATACAATGATGGTTGGGACTCAGCAGCTCCAACAGAAGAAGATGAAAATGCAGGTCAAAATGTAAAATATACAAGATATGAAGAAGATGAGAACTTAAAAGAAAGAAATTTAGAAATAGAGTCAATAAAACCAGGGGAAAGTGTAACAAAAGAATATGACATGACTGTAAAAGAAATTGAAGGAGCAGGAACAACAACAGGTAAAATTACAATAACAGCAGATGACCAAGAAACAAAAGAATACAATACATTAACAAACCCAATAAAACAAGCAGAATTAAAATTACAAATAGAAGATAAATATGAACTAGAGGAAAATCTAAAAACAGGTGGAACATATCCATTCTTCTTAAATGTAACAAATATCTCTGGAAAAGAACAAAAAAACATAACATTAAAATACAAAGTCCCAGAAGGATTCCAATTTGATAGTGGATATTTATGGGAAGCACAAAATGATGAATATAGATTTGTAAGCTATGAAAATAATATTTTAACTATTGAAATACTAAAATTAGATGCAAATCAAAAATTACAAATACGTTCAATGTTAAGTATAGACTCAATGGATACAAATGAAGATACAAAAGAATATGGATTTATATACAGTGCAACTGTGGGAGAAAACACATATTATTCAAACGAAAGAACAGAAACAGTTTATAATATGACATCAACAATAACAGCAAAACAAACAGGAAGTATACAAGGTGACAAAGTAAAAAATGGTGACAATTTAACATATACAATAGAAGTATCAAATGAAGGACCAAGATATCAAGAATTACAGCTAAATGATTTAGTTCCAACAGGTGCAGTTGTAAAAAAAGTAACAAAAGAAATTTATGAAGGAAATAAACTAATAGAACAAGAAAAAACAGAAGAAGAAAATAATAGTGTTTCATACTTATTACCATTACAAGCAGGACAAACAGCTAAAATATCAATTGAAACAGTTATAAATACAGATTATATTTTTGAAACAAAAATAACAAATAAAGTAAATATTATAGCAAAACTTCAAACAGTAGAATGTAATGATGTTGAATATCAAGTAGAAGGTGCAAAGGATCCAGTAACACCAGATAATCCGGATAACCCAATTACACCAGATAATCCAGACACACCAGAAACAGACAAAACTTATAAAATATCAGGAGTGGCATGGGTAGATAGCAATAAAAATGGATTAAGAGAAACATCAGAAGAATTATTAAAAGATATTGAAGTAATGTTAATAGATGCAGGAACAGGTAAAATAGTAACAAATGAAGATGAAACAGATAAAGTAACAAAAACAGATTCAGAAGGAAAATATGAATTTTCAGAAGTTAAAAAAGGAACATACCTAGTTGCATTCCGCTATAACAATGTAACATACAGAGTAACTCAATATCAAACACAAGGAGCTAATGAAAATGCAAACTCAGATGTTGTAAGCAAAAAAATAACTTTAAGTGGAAAAGAAGAAGAAATAGCGATAACAGGAAACTTAAAACTAGAAAATCAAGACTTAGTAAACATAGATGCAGGATTTATAAAAAATGAAAAATTTGATTTAAGATTAGATAAATCAATAAATAAAGTAATTGTACAAAACAGCAAAGGTACAACAGTTCATCAATATAGTAATACTCAATTTGCAAAAATTGAATTAGATGCAAAACAATTAGTAAACAGCACAGTAATAATAGAATACAACATTCAAGTTACAAACGAAGGCGAAATTGCTGGATATGTAAGTGATATAGTAGACTATAAACCAACAGATGTAACATTTAGTTCAGAAATGAATAAAAATTGGTATCAATCAACAGATGGACAATTACATACAAAAGAATTAGCAAATCAAAGTATAAACCCTGGAGAAACAAAAAATGTAACATTAACATTAGTAAAAAGAATGACACAAGAAAATACAGGAACAACAATAAATACAGCAGAAATTAGCCAAGCAAGTAATGCATTAGCTATAGTAGACAATGATTCAACACCAGCTAACAAAGTTCAAGGCGAAGATGATATGAGTACAGCAGAATTACTAATATCAATTAAAACAGGTGGAGCAATGATGTATATAGCATTAATTACAATAATAATTGCAGTTGTAGGACTAGGCAGTTATATAATTAAAAAAAGAGTATTAACAGAAGAATAGAAATATGAAAGAAAGGAGGTAACCATGAAAAATAAAATAATAGGAATGATAGTTGCATTTATAGCAATAATAGCAATGTTTGCAAATACTTCTAATGCAATGGAAATAAAAGATTTGCAAACTATTGCAGCAAATGATATTAACAGATTTTTAACAATGGATATACCAACAGTTCTATCAGGGCATAATGGTGACAATGGTAATGTAAAATGGGCATGGTATTGTATGCATGAACAATCTAAAAGTGGAAATGGATATAATATGCAATCAGCAATTGTAGACCTAGGAAGAAATGGACTAAACAGCATAGAAAGCAATAGTTCAACATATGGATATAGAAGTTATAGCACTGAAAATGGTGGTGGTGATTTAGCTGCGCAAATAGTTTATTTAGCTGCTAAATGCTATATGAACAGAGAGCCTTGGGCAGGAACTCAAAAATCACCATATAGACATGCCATGGTATACTATTCATCACAATATGCAAATAGTTTAAAAGCAAATGGACTATTTAATTCAGGACTAGATGCAGGGACAATGTCATATGGTGACCATATAAGTAAGTATAATGCAGGAAAAATAACAGAAGCACAAAACTATGTAAATGCAACGAAAACTTATAGATTTTTAAATCAAAGTACTGCAAATACACAAACAATAATAGATGATGGAGATTGGATGTTTGTAGGCCCATATAGAATACAAAAAGAGGGAGCAGATAGTGGTGGCTTAAGTAGCTGGATATCAAGTATTTCTGCAGTAGATGAAAATGGAGTTGGACATTCACCAGATGGCTGGGCAACAAATCCATCAGCAGGAAGTGTTAATGGAAATCTTGAATTACCAAATGGTTCATATTTCTACTTAGCATTTAGAAATAACAAACCAGAAACAGTTAAATCAGTATCAGTATCAAGAAAAGTGAAAGGTGGTTTAAGAGCAAGATTTGTATTTTGCAATAGTGATGGTGGTCAAGATATAGGAATTTATGCTGGTGCAGTAAGTAATGAATCAGATGGAGGAACAATAATTCTTCCAGGAGTACCATATTCAAGTATAAGGATAAATAAAAAAGATGAATTAACAGGTGCAAGCTTACCAGATGAAGTCCAATTTATTGCATATTTAAAAGGTTCAGGATATGTAAAAGGTACTAAAGAATATACAAATGACAAAAAAGAAGCAAAAGTCTTTACAGGGAAAAATGGTGTTATAACAATAAATAACTTAAGTAAAACTGGAGAATACATAATATATGAAATAGGAAATAAGAATGCTGGATATCTAGAAGTAACTTTAGACAGAGAAAAAGAAGTAGGTACTGTGACAATAGAAAGAATAGGACAAGCAAAATCTATTGAAGTAAAAAATACACCAGTAGTAAACTTAAGATTATCAAAAATAGATATTGACAGTAAAAAAGCAATGACCAATGTAGGTTTTGTAATAAGATATGATTCAACAGGAGAATATGTAATAAACGGAGAATATGGTGAAGTTGCAACATTTACAAAAGATATAAAATCTGCAACAACATATAGAGCTGGTGACATAGTAAATCATATATCAAAGTTAGGAAAATATTCTGTATTAGAAGTAATAAACACAAATTTTGGATATCAAGAAGTAAGTTATGATTCACCACTAAAAGTTGGAGAATACAATGTAGAAAAAATGGGAGTAGCATTAGGAACAGGAGAAGTAACAGTAACAGCTACAAACAAAAGAATCTACATCAAACTTTCTGGATATGCATGGGAAGACACATTACAAGGAAAACAAACATTGGGAGATAATCAATATAATGGAACAGGAGTAAATGATGCAAGCAAAGCAAAAAAAGAACAAGACAAAAGAATAGCAAATGTAAAAGTAACATTAAGAAAAGCAAATGGAGAAATAATAGACACAAGAACAACAAAAACAATAACAAACACAAGTGGAAACAAAGAAGATGGAGCATATTTATTTGGAGACTACCAAAGAGACAAAAATGCTAAAAAAATCTTAATAGATGACCTAAACGGAGCATACATAGAATTCGAATATAACGGAATGTGCTATAAATCAATAAGAGTAAATGCATCAGCAGCAAATGGAAATAAATCAACAGATGAAAAATCAAGAAATGCATTTAATGACAAATTCTCAACAATTGAGAACAATGCAGCAATAAATTCAAAAGGAGAAAAAACCGACTTAAAATATGACTTTGCTGAAAATCAAAGTAAAATTAACTATGAAGGAAATTATCTATATGGATATGGAAACTCAAATGATGAAGCAACAAAAAGACCAACATATCCAATAGCGGGAGTTGCAGACAAATACAAAATAATAGCGAACACAAAAGATGCAAGTGGTTCTGAAAAATTATTATTAGGACAAACAACATATGAATTTGCAAACTTAAGAAAAAATAGTGTAGAGGAAATACCAAACATAAACTTAGGAGTTTCTGAAAGAGAACAACCAGACATGAAGATAGAAAATGATGTGGAAAACGTAGAACTTACAATAAATAATAAAACACATAGATACACATATGGAAGCAAAAAACTAAGTGACTTCAATGTAAATCAAGATGACAGTACATACTTTAATGTAGGGGTATCTTTCAAAAATCAATTTACAGGAGTATACAAAAGAGCGGTATACCAAGCTGATTACAATTACACAATAGATACCAATAAACCTTCTGACAGAAAACTACAAGTATACATGATATATAGAGTAGCAGTATACAATGAAAGTACAAATTTAAAAGAAAGATTAAATAGCATAATTCAATATTATGATAGCAGATATGAAATTGACTCTATAGGAACAGAATTAAATTCAACAACAGGAGCAATAGCAAATGGAACATCTCTAAAAGGTATTACAACAGAAGAAACAAATGGATATAAAAAATCAATAATTGAGTATCCAATTGAAGTAGATGCACAAAAAGTTGAAAACATATATATAAGATTCAAATTAAATGATGAAGCAGTCTTAGCAGCATTAAACAAAACGAATGATTCAGAATTTAAAACATTAACAGAAATAAATTCATATTCTACATTAGACGCAAATGGAAAAGCTTATGCTGGAATAGATAGAGATTCAAATCCAGGAAATGCAGAAATAAACAAAACATCAGAATTTGAAGATGACACAAGTGCTGCACCAGGAATACAATTAGCTCTAGAAGGAAATAGACAATTAAGCGGAATTGTATTTGAAGACAAAGAAATTGCTAAAACATTACAAAAAGATAATGAAAGAATCGGAAATGGAATATATGATGAAGGTGAAAGCGGAATTGGTGGAATTGATGTAACTATGACAGAGAAGACTGGAAGTAAAGCAGTATATATAACAAAAACAAATGATGATGGGACATTCAATTTACCAGATGGATTTATACCAGGTACTTATGAAATTACATACACATGGGGAGAAAAGGAGAATTCAAAATATAATGTAAAAGATTACAAAGCAACAATATGGGCACCAAAAAATGAAGAGGAAAAGGAAGCATTAGGAGACAATTGGTATAAACCAGAAGTGTATAATCGAACAAACATAAGATATTCAGATGCAAAAGACAATTATGAAACAAGACAAAATATAGACTACGGAGGCATAAAAATAGTAGATGATAATAGTAATAATGCAGACTTAAAAACAATGAAATCTACAACAAACTTAATGAATATGGAAGTAGAATATGACAGTATTTACAATACTGTAAAAGATGAAAATGTAGACAAATTTATACCAGAAGGATTTGATGTTAAAAAAATAGACTTTGGATTAATACTAAGACCAAAACAAAAACTAACAATAGACAAATCAGTAGTTGGATTTAAAGCAACACTTGCAAATGGACAAGTAATAGCTGATTGCACAATAGAAAATGGTAAATTAGTTGGTGAAAAGAATAGTTTAACATATATGGGACCATTAAAAACTGGAAACACAGCAACAAGCAATGGAACCGTAAAACTAGAATTAGACAATGAATTAATTCAAGGTGCAAACATAGAAATCAAATACAAAATAACAATAAATAACGAAAGTGAAAAAGACTATCAAACACAAAAATATTATGAAAATGGAACTGATAAGACTAATCCAGTAAAAATTACACCAACAAAGATAAATGACTATTTAGACACTGAACTTGCATATCAAGAAAGTACTGATTGGCAAGTTGTATCACAACAAGGCAAAACATTTACAGAAGCAATGAAAACAACAATTACACACCCAGAAGATAAAAATTGGAAAGAGGTAGGATATGAAGAACTAGAAGATGGAAGAGAAGTAACATATTTATACAAATATTTGGGCAAAAAAGTAACCACAACACAAACAAACACAGCATGGAAATATACGACAATAAGTACAAAAAGAGAAGGCTTAGATAAAGCAACAATATTAACTCTAGTAAATGATGTAACTAAAACAGGACTAGAAGCTGGAACATCTACATCAATAGACTTAAATGCTAAAAAATTAATAACAAATGATGGAGAAATAAGCTTAGACAACAGTGCAGAAATTGTAGAAATGGATGTTACAAATGGTAGAACACCAGAAATAACAGAAAATGAAGAAACATTTGATGAAGCAGAAACAGTTGTAGTAACTCCAAGTACAGGTGAAAATAAAAACTTCATAATTCCAATTGCAGTAGGAATAACAGCATTAATCATATTAGCTACAGGAGTAGTAATAATCAAGAAAAAGTTAATATAGATTATATATTAGCTAAATAAAAAGAAAAGTCACATAGTGAAATGTAAAATTTCAATGTGGCTTTTTCTTTTTGAAAATCACGGAATAAGAAATTTAAAAACCTTAAAAACCTACGCAATAGCGACTTGCATCGAAAATGACTATTAAATGTCAAAAAGATACAAAAGATGTCATGAAAATGTAAAATAAACTTAAAAAATCAAGTAAAAAAAGTGCAAAACTTATATCCCTAGAGAGAAAAAAAAGAATTTTGTAATATTTGGTACAACTGGCAAATATTGATATTGAACCTATTATAAAAACTTTGTATTATATAAAAGAAAGAAAAGCATAAAAAGTAAAAAAATCGAAAGGGGCAATATATATGCTAAAGATTAAAGAAAAAATAAGAAAAACTGTAAAATACATAAGTAATGTACTGATATTATTAGTGCTATTATTAAACAGTTCTAGCATGGTAATTGCAAATGAAATAGTAGACAACTTACAAACAGAGAAAGCTGAAGCAATGATAGAAACAGAATTAACTAAATATAGCAATTATAATGTTCATGAGCAAAAAGGAAGCATAGTACAGCTAAATGTAAAAACAGGAATAAAATATCCGGAAAATGTGCAAACAGAAAATATAAAAAAATCAATAGTATTATTAAACATGCCCATTTTAAAAGAAGAACTTCCAGAAAGAGTAGAGGTAATTGCAAAAAGTACAAAAGCAACAAATGGAAAAGAAAAAGAGCAAGTATCATATGCATATGATAAAAACACAGGTGCATTACAAATAACAACATCAAATGAAGAAAATGCAGAATATGTTGCAAACTCAAAAGATGAATATGAAATAATAGCAATATATTCAGAAAACACATACGAAGAACAAGATACAAAACAAGAAGCTACAATGAAAATAGCAGTACAAGAATATCTAAACAATCAATCTAATGATATGATTACAGCAAATCAAGATATAACGCTAAATTTACAAGAAAAAGCAAATAGTGTAATATCATCAAAAATTGAAATTGGAGAAATATTTGATGGATATTTAAAAGCAAATAGAGTAAATGGAACAACATATGAAACAACATACCAAGAAAATTCAAATATACTTGTTAGTAACAAAGAATTAGAAGATACACTAGAAATAAAACAAGAAAATAAATACCTAAATGAAAACAGCGAAATAGTAGAAGGACAAAATGGAATAATATATAAATCAACAAAAATAAATAAGCAAAATGTATTAGACATTTTAGGCGAAGAAGGAAGCTTAAAAGTTCTAAAAGAAGATGGAACAATAATAAAAGAGATAAACAAAGACACAGAAGAAGATGTAGTAGAAATAGCATATGAAGAAAACACAAGCAAAATAGTAATTCAAACATCAAAGCCACAAAAAGAAGGCGAAATCTCTATAGAACATACAAAAGCATTTCCTGGAAATATTGAAACAGAAAAAATAAGCAAAATAAAGACACAACAAACAATAGAAAGTTCAAAAGAAAAAGAAATAGTAAATACAGAAGGAACAACAGAAAAACAAACAGAAACTCAAGAATTGGGAACTCAAGAAGCAATTAAAAAAATACAACAATCAAGCACTAATGTCGAAATGGCAATTGACAATAGTAATTTAACAAATGAGGCAATAAACGATGTAACAATAACAGCAATATTGCAATCAAACTCAGCAAAATATGGACTATATAAAAATCCAAAAATACAAATAGAATTACCAGAAGAAGTTGAAAAAGTAGTACTTGGAGATGTATCTGTATTATATACAGATGAATTATCTTTAAAAGATGCACAAGTAACAGAAAAAAATGGTAAAAAAGTGATAACTGTGGAATTAACAGGTACACAAACAAAATATATAGAAGACTCAATAAATAAAGGAACTGACATTATAATACCAGCAAAACTTATATTAAAAAATGATATAGAATCAAAAGAAGAAACAATAACAACTACATATTCAAATGAAACTATATCAGGAAATAAATATGTAAAAGAAGAAAAAAATACAAATGAAATAAAAGTAAATATAGCAGCAGTAAAAACAGAGGTAAAAAACCAAGAAGAAAGTAAATTAGATGAAGAGACTAAAGTTACTCCAACAAAAACAAGTACTATACAAAGTGAAGATATTGAATTAAATTCATATGCACAAATAGGAAAGAAAAAAATATCAAATGGAGACAGTATCCATGATACAGAAATAATAAAATATGTAGTAGAAATAAAAAATACAACAGATACTCAAATGAAGAACATAAATATAAATTGTCAAATCCCAGAAGGAACACAATATGCAACAATAAATAGAGGAACATATTATGAAGAAGACTACACATATGAAAAAGACCCAAGTAGAAAAGAATACACATTTACAGCAGAAAAATTAGATCCAGGAGAAACTAAAACAGGATTTTATGAAGTTGTAGTTGATGAATTGGCAGAAGGTATAGAAGAGAAAACTATAAGTAATAAAATTGTAGCTGTATCAGGTAAACAAGAAATAAAAAATGTAACATTAGAAAACAAAATAGTAAAAGCAAAACTAAAAGTAGATTTGAAATCATATATAGGAAGAGATTCTAAAAATTCATTTTACTATTTCTTAGATATTACGAATACAAGTAATGAAGACTTAAAGAACATAGAACTTACATCAAATGAACTACAAAAAGAAATGAATATAATTGAATCAAAATACTATGAAGATACAGAGAGCCCAGAGTTAGAAGACTTTGGAAAATTTGAAAACAACATACTAAGTGGACTAATATCAGGAATAAGTGCAGGTCAAACAAGAAGCATATCTATAAAAGTAAAAACTCAAAATTTTGATGAGAATGTAAATGAAGTACCAATATCAATGTCATTTGAAGCAAAATTAAAAGATAACGGAAATGAAATATATTATTCAAATGAAAATAGAAGAACATCATATCCAGAATATGTAACAGTACAAATGACTGCAGACAAAGAAGGAGAAGAAGTAAAGCCTGATGAAATAATAACATATAAAGTAACAATAAAAAATCCATCTAAAATTAGAACTTATATAGAAGTTGAGGATATATTACCTGAAGATGTAAAAGGTATAGAATTAAACTATAATAGATATGTGCTAGAAAATGACAATGCAGAAGAGACACAATATGATATAGAGGCAGAAGCAAATATTAAATATACTATTGAAAACCAAAAAAGAGATTTATTAAATGAAAATCTTACAGATAGATCAGACATAGATGAATATTTAGTTATACCAGCAGGTAAATCAGTAGAAATGACTTTTACTGCACAAACAAGACAAGTAGCAACAACAAGGGAGGTTTCTAATTATGTAACTGTAAAGGGAAATAACATAAAGACAGTTACATCAAATATTGTGAAATTCACCTTAGTAAGTAACTATAATAATGGAAATAATAATGGTTCAGATGACAACAATAACAACGGAGATAATGGAAATAATCAAAATCCAAATAACAATTCTATTTCAGGTGTTGTATGGAAAGATGAAAATAAAGATGGCAAACGAGATTCAAATGAGCAATTTATAAGTGGTGTTAAAGTAAAACTATATAATGTAAATACAAAAGCATTAAGTAAAAAACAAGATGGAACAGCACAAGAAATTCAAACAGATAGTAATGGTGCTTATAAATTTACTAATATAGAAAACGGGAATTATTGGGTATTATTTGAGTATGATACTGGGAAATATGGATTAACAGCCTATAAAAAGAGTGGAGTTTCAGAAGATAGCAATTCAGATGTTGTTGACAAACAAGTTTCAGTAGATGGAATTGAAAAGAAAGTTGGAATGACAGATACATTATCAATATCTAATTCAAGTTATTCTAATATTGATATGGGGTTAATTTCAAATGATACATTTGATTTAAAATTAGATAAATATATTAGTAAAATAAACTTAAATATTCCAAATGGAAATAAACAATATAGTTATGATAATACTCAATTTGCGAAAATTGAAATAAAGTCAAAACAAATAAAAAATGCAATAATAACAATAGAATATAAAATAAAAGTAACAAATGAAGGAAATATAGAAGGATATGCAAGTAAAATTGCAGATTATATACCAAATGGATATACTTTTGATGTTTCTCAAAATAAAGGGTGGATAAAAAATAATGATGGAAGTGTTACAAATACAAGTTTATCTAGTGAGTTTATTAAACCTGGAGAATCAAAAGAACTAACATTAGTATTGAAAAAACAACTTACTGAAAATGATACTGGAAGCATAAAAAATGTTGCAGAAATAGCTGAAAGTAGAAATGTTTATAATATTTCTGATAAAGATTCAACACCAGGAAATAAAAATGCACAAGAAGATGATTATTCAGAAGCGGAAATATTAATATCTATAGAAACAGGTATTGCAAAATACACAATAATAACAATAATTTCATTAGCAATATTAGCATTAGTTGTTTTTGCAATAAAGAAAAATTTATTTAGCAATAAAAAAATAGGTAAAGGTTTAAAATTATTCGTTATGTTACTATTTGTAACGGGAGTAATTACAACACAAACTTTTGCTGGAATAGATATTAGAACATGGTATGATTCTGGAAATAACAGACATTTTTACGAAAATGGTACAGCAACATGGGGAACAGAATTTTTCTGCTTGGATTCAGGATATCATCAATGTGCTTATGCATACCATTACTATAATTACACTAAAACTGATATTAATCATTATGATAATTGGTCAGGAGCAATAACAAATAAAAGTGTGACTATAAGTAGTAATGAGCAAAGTGCGGATACAGTATATTTAGATTCTGATAGTAATTTGGTTGGACCATATACTATAAAAAGTAATGCTGATGGAACTAGCATAAGTTCAATAAAAATAAATTATATGGAAAACGGCCAGTCAAAGGAATCAACTAATGCAGGAAGAATTGTAAATTTACAAGGAAATAGTTTGAACCTAGGATTGTCTCAAAATCAAGATTATACTTTTTATATAATGGTAAGTAAAAATACAGAGAAAATAAATAGCATAAACATAAAACTCAATACAACAGATGCATATAAATATACACAATCTTACTCAGGTACAAACATATATACTTGTTATGATGTACAATCAGGTAGAGTTCATAGCCATTCTTCTGGTTTTGGTACTGCATCAGTAGCGAAAACACAAAGAATGGGATCACATGCTAGTGGTCAAAATGTATCATATTCAGGAAAAACAGATGAAGTGAATTTTGGTGAAATATTAATTAAAGGAAATCTTCAAATCAATAAGACAGATGAAACAACAGGAACATCTCTAAATGGTGTAGAATTTACAATGAAAATGTTAGATGGTAAAATGCAAGGACAATATGTAGGAATAGATAATAATGGAACAGCAACATATTCTTCAACTCCACAAACATTGAAGACAGATAACAACGGAAGAATAAATATAAACTTAATGTATCCTGGAAATTATGAATTGGTAGAAACAGCAAATCCACATTATGGATATGAAGACTTGCCAAAAACAATAAATTCAAGTTTATATGTAAAAGCAGGAGGAACAACAACATCATTAGTAACAAACAAACGTAAATATATAGACCTATCAGGATATGTATGGGAAGACATGCCATGGAAAGTAGGAAAAGAAGAAACATCAAACGAACTATACCAAGATGTCTCAGATGATAAAAATGATAAAAAGCTAGAAAATATAATTGTAAGACTAAAAGAAGGAGACAATATTGTATCAGAAACAACAACAGACTCAAACGGAAACTACACATTCAAGAAAATAGAAATAGACAAACTAAATGGATATTATATAGAATTTGAATATAATGGAATGAGTTATCAAAGTGTAGACACAATAAATTTAAGTAAAGAAAATGCATCAAAAGCAAAAGAAGGAACAGCAAGAGACACATTTAACAACAAATTCACAACAATAAGAAAAGATGAATCAGCAGATGAAAATGGAAACAAGACATCAGACTTAAAATACAATGTAGAAAACAATAAGAGTACAATAATCTTAGGAGACAACTTGAAATATGGATATAGTGGAGCTAAAAATCCAGTAAATGGAGTATATAGTCAATATCTAATCAAATCAAACACAAATAATGCATATGGAGGAAATTTAGATAGAATAAAAACAGCAGAGCAAATAAGACAAGAAGCAATAACAGAACTTACAAATATCAACTTAGGCCTAAAAGAAAGAGAGCAACCAGACATAGCAATAAACAAAGACTTATATAGTGCAAAAGTACAGGTAGGAGACTATAACCACATTTACAATTATGCAGATAGATTTACAAACATAGCAACAGATGAAAATGCAACAGATCCAACAGTAAAATTTGGAAACAAATATGGAAACAAATCATATACAAGAGCATTATATGCATCAGACATACAAGCAGCAAAAGAAGGAAAAACAAGCTTAGCAGTAAATGTAATATATGAAATATCATTGAAAAACGAATCAACAAACTTAACAGCAGTAGTAAAAAGTTTAAATGAATATTATGACTCAAAATATTCATTTGTAAAGATTGGAAACAAAGTAGAAAATGGTAAAGTTGTAAATGAAATCGATAGTTTTAATAAAATTAATAATACTCTAATATATGATATAGGTGATGTAAATGGAGATGGAGAAGTAGATTTCTTAGATGCAACAATGATCCTAAGATATGTAAGAGGAATAACAACTTTTAATGAAGAACAAAAAATAAAAGCAGACTTTAACCAAGATGGAGTAATAGATGAAACAGATGCGCGTATGATATTAGAATATGATGCAGAAATAGGAGACAATGATAAAAATTACAGAAAGAACATATTAAATGCAAGTATTGCAATACCACCACAAAGTGAACAAAAAATTTATCTTGAGTTAAAAGTAAAACCAGACCAAGTATATCAAATACTAGATAAAGGAATAGATGTAAAACTAGATAACATCGTAGAAATTGCATCATATGGAATAAAAGATAAGAATTCTAATACATATGCAGGAATAGACCAAGACTCACAACCAGGAAACACGAATGTAACAGACCAAACAACATGGGAAGATGACACAGACAAAGCACCAGGCCTACTTCTAAAATTACAAGAAGAGAGAAAAGTAAACGGTATGGTATTTGAAGATGATACAGACAATAATATAGTTTCAGGACAAACAAGACAAGGTGATGATACAGACAATAATATAGTTTCAGGACAAACAAGACAAGGTGATGGAAAATACGATACGAAACAACTAGCAGACAAAGGAATAAATAAAATAAAAGTAAGATTAGTAGATGATAAGACCGGAAAAACAGCAAAAGTATATGATAAAGAAAATGGCTGGATACCAGCCGAAATAGAAACGGACGAAGAAGGAAACTATGAAATAGGAGGATTCTTACCAGGAAAATATCACATAGAATATACATGGGGAGGCCAAACAAACAAAGATAAAAATGGAAATCTATATGTATACAGAGTGCAAAATTATAAGTCAACAGTATGGACAGAAGATAGCAAAGCTGAAAAAGAAACTGGATTAGAGTGGTATAAAATAGATACAGACACAAGATATTCAGATGCACTAGACAACTATGAAACAAGACAAAAAATAGATAAACAAGGACAAGATGTAACAAACGGAGTACAACATTCATTAAAAGATTATAAAGATAATGATAATGGAATAAGAACACCAAATGATGAAAATATAATATCAACAATGACATCAACAACACCAAACTTTGAAGTAAATCTAGAATACAATACAGATGCAACAAATAGTGCTAAAGATGAATATGAACTAAATAAAGATGGAAGCATAAAAATAAAAGATGGATATCCAGTAAAAAAAGAAGGATACAAAAATGAATTAAAAAATATAGATTTTGGTATAGCAAGAAGAGCAAAACAACAACTATCACTAGAAAAATACGTAAAAGAGGCAAAAGTAGTATTAGCAGATGGAAACGTATTAATAGATGCAAAAATAAATAGTGAAGGACAATTAGAAGACACAGTAAAATATGTATCATATGTACCAAAAGTAGCAGGAGGATCACAAGGACAACTAAAAATAGAAATAGACAGTGAATTAATACAAAGTGCAACACTAGAAATAACATATGGATTCAAAATAAAGAATACAAGTGAAATTGACTATGCAACAGAAGAATATTATTACTATGGAAATGTAGATGATGAAAATAGTATAATCACATTAACACCAAAACAATTAATAGATTATGCAGACAATAATTTAAGCACAACAGATGCAGAAAACTGGAGTATAATTGATGGAATAAACAATAAAAATGCAATGACAAGAGGAAATGATAGAAAACTAGAAGATACAGATACTATGAGGACATACTTAAATTTAGTAAACAGAATATTATTATACACAGTACCAGAAAATGAACAAAAAGCTTTAAAACCAATAGGTGAAGATAGTGAAACAACATTTAATGTAGAACTAAAAGCAACAAAATTATTAGCAAACAACTCAGATGAAACATTTATGGAAAACAATGCAGAAATAATAGAAGTAGGAAAAACAGGAGGATCAATACTAGTAACAACACCAGGAAACTACATTCCAGGAAACACAGCAACATATGAAGCAGATAGTTCAACATCAGAAAGTCTAGTAATACTACCACCAACAGGATTAAGCACAAATACGATTGCATGGATAATGTTAGCACTAAGTTCTTTAGGAATATTAACAACAGGAATAATACTAATAAAAAAATATGTACTAAAAAAATAAACTAAATAGAAAACTCAGTTATTAAGGAAAACTTATAGCTGAGTTTTTTATGTATCCTTGACAATATTTGATAAAATGTAATAAAATAAAAATCGAAAAAAGAAAAACAAAAAAAATACATATAGAAAAAGCAAAAAACAGATCAAAAAAAGCAAAAAACTTTTTTGGAATTGCAGACCAAAAAAGACAAAAACCACAAAGGACAAGTAGTAAAATAAGCCTATAAAAATAAAGAGGTGGTAAGGATGTTTCAAAATATAAACGAAAACACAATAGAAATAGAACAAGAGGAAAAGACAAAAAGTATAAACATATTCTCAAACGTATTTGCAAAAGAAAATATTGCAATATACTTAATATCATTTATGTTATCATTAGTAAGCCTAAATGGAGAATTCTCAATATTTAGTTTAAGCATATTAGGAGCAGGAATAGGCTCATCAGTTCCAGTACTAGGAATATTAATAGTATCACTAATAGGAAACCTAATAAAATTTGGAATAGGCGGGCTTTTAGAATATCTTATAACATCATTAGTAATGATAGCAACACTATTTATAATAAAACCAAGATACAACGAAAAAGAAAGAAACGAAAAAATAAAAATTGGAAAAAACGTATTTATATCAACGCTTTTTATACAAATAGTAAAATTCGCAATATCAGGATTCACAATATATGATGTACTATACTCAATAACAATATCAATACTAGCACTAGTATTTTATAAAATATTTGTAAATTCTCTAGTTGTAGCAAAAGAATTTCACAAAAACAAAGCATTTTCAATAGAAGAAGTAATAGGAGCAAGTTTACTTCTAGCAATAGCTGTTGGAGGCCTAAATGGAATAAACATATTAGGATTTAGCATAACAAATATTTTAAGCATATTAATAGTAATGGCATTAGGTTGGAAAAATGGAATACTAGTAGGAACAACATCAGGAGTTACAATAGGAGTAACATTAGGTGTAATAACATCATCAGAACCAATAATGATAGCAGCATATGCAATATCAGGAATGATAGCAGGAATATTAAACAAATTTGGAAAAATAGGAGTAGTAATTGGCTTTACATTAGGAAACATAGCACTTGCATATGTATCAAATGGATACACAGTAGAATTAATACACTTCAAAGAAATATTAATAGCATCAATAGGGCTATTAGCAATACCAAAAAGTTTTAATATAGACTTAGAAGAATTTATAGGAAATTCAAAATTTCTACCAGTAGTACCAGAAAGAGCACTAAACAAAAGCAAAGAAGTAGCAACAAGTTTAAACAATGTATCACAAGCAATACAAAACATGGCAACAACATATAAAGAAGAACCAAAAGAAACAGAAGGAAAAAATGCATATTTAGAAGAAAACAAAGAAAGCTTTATATCAGAATTATTAAACAACTTAGAACCATACAAAGACAACATGCTATATGATGACATTGCAAAAGAAGATGGAAAAATAATAGATGAAATCTTCAAATTCATGTTGGACAAGCAAGAAATGACAAGTAAAGACTTACTACAAATATTTGCAGATTGTAACAGCTACATAGTAGGATTTGAAGACAAAAACATAAGCACATACCTAGAATCAAACATAATGCAAATGGTAAGAATGATAAACACATCATACAAAATATGCAAATCAGACTTTATATGGAAAAAGAAAATAGAACAAAACAAGAAAAACATAGTAAAACAACTAGATGAAGTATCAAAAGCAATAAAAGACATGGCAAATGGAATAGAAAGTGACATAAACTTAGAAACAGAATATGGAAAAGAAAAAATAGAAATTTTAGAATTAATAAAACAAAAACAAATAGAAATACAAGATATAAGCATAAAAAAGGAAGACAGATATTTAATAGAAATATATGTAGAAGAAAACTTAGAACTAGCCAAAATAGAAACAATCGAAAAAATACTAACAAAAGTACTAAAAGAAAAAATAGTATTTAATGAAGAAATAAGTGTAGGAAAAAGACTAAACTTCTTATCAGATGATAAATACATAATGGCAATAGGAATAGCAAAACAAACAAAATCAAAAAGTGAAGCATCAGGAGATAGCACATTAAACATAAGACTAAAAGATGGAAAATACTTAGTAGCAATAAGTGATGGAATGGGAAGCGGAAAACAAGCAAAAGAAAGCAGCAAACAAACACTAAAACTACTAGAAAATCTACTTTTATCAGGATTTAACAAAAAAATATCATTAGACCTAATAAACTCAAGTTTAATAAACAAAAATGTAGAAACATTTGCAACACTTGACATAGCGATAATTGACTTATACAAAGGTAACATAGAATTTATAAAAAGTGGGGCATGTCCAACATATATTAAAAACAAAAAAAGAGTGCAAATGATAAAATCAAACTCACTACCAACAGGAATAGTAGAAGGAGCACATGTACAAACATTTGACAAAGACATAGAAAAAGGCGAAATAATGCTTATGTGTTCAGATGGAATATTAGATTCAAACATAGAATACAAAAACAAAGAACTATGGGTAAAATACATGTTAGAAGATATAGAAACAAACAACACACAAAAAATAGCAGACCTAATAACAAATGAAGCAATAGACAACAATTTCGGAGTAGCAAAAGATGACATGAGTATAATAGTATGTAAATTTAGAAAAAAGGAGAGCTGAAAAGTTTGAGCAGGGGAAGAAGATATGAAGAACCAAAACTAAACATGAAAAAAGTATTTGCAACAATACTAGCAGTAATAGTAATAATAATGTCAATAGTAGTATTAGCAGGAATACTAGGAAAAGGCAAAGAACAAGGAAAAATAACAAGTGAAGACTATTTTGCAGCATATAAAGACAACAAATGGGGAGTAATAAACGCAAAAGGAGAAAACATAATAGACCCATCATATGCAGAAATGATAATAGTTCCAAACAGCAAAAAAGATGTGTTTATATGCACATATGACACAGACTATAATGCAGGAACATACAAAACAAAAGCACTAAACAGCAAAAATGAAGAAATATTAACACAATATGACCAAATAGAAGCAATATCAAATCAAGATGAAAACAACAACCTATGGTATGAAGACATGGCTTTAAAAGTAGAAAAAGATGGAAAATATGGACTAATAAACCTTGATGGAAAAGAATTATTAAGTTGCGAATATGACAAAATATTAGCATTACCAGGAATAAAAGCAACTCTAAAAATAGAAAAGGACGGAAAAACAGGAATAGCAACAACAGAAGGAAAAACACTAATAAAACCAGAATACCAAGAAATTCAAGCTTTAGGCAAAGAAAGCAAAGATGGATTTATTGTAAAAAACGAAAAATACGGAATAGTAAACACATCAAATGAAGTAGTTTTAGAACCAAAATATGATGAAATTGCAAACATATATGGAAACGAAATATATGTAGTAAAAAAAGGTGGAAAACAAATAGCAGTAAAAAAAGATGGCACAGAAGCATTAACATCAGGATATGATGAAATTACAAAAATATTAAAAAACTCAGATGGTGCAATAATAAAAAAACAAAACAAATATGGAGCTATAAAACTAGATGGAACAACACTAATAGAACCAACATATGAAGACTTAAAAGAAGCAAAAACAGGAATATATATAGCAAAACAAAATGGAAAATATGGTATAATAGACCAAAATAAAGAAAACAAAATTGACTTCAAATATGTAAGCCTAGTATATAACGAAAAAGCGGACTTATACATAGCAGAAGATGACAAATACAATAATGAAATAATAAACAGCGAATATGAAACAAAACAAACAGGAATCTTAGTTGATTTAGACACTGACAAAGGCTACATAGAACTAAGACAAAACAATGAAAATAAATACTATAACTTCAAATTTGAAGAAAAAAATGTAGCAGATATATTTACATCAAACACATTGTATTTAAGCAAAAAAGATGGAAAATATGGTTTTGTAGATAAAGATGGAAAAGTAGTAGTTAATTATAAATATGATGATGCAACTGAACAAAATTCATATGGTTATGCCGGAATTAAAAAAGATGGAAAATGGGGAGCTATAAATTCCAAAGGTGAAGTTGTTCAAGATACAACTTATGATTTGGAAGATTATTTGAAAATTGATTTTATAGGTAGATGGCATTTTGGAAAAGATATTAATATGAATTATTATAATCAATTGTAATTATAGATAGAAATAGAGCAAATTTTATAAACAAACTTTAATATATATTTTTATGCAGCAACAATTCGGGGGGACCGACTTTTATACTGTCTGTTATGAAATTACAGACAGTTAAAAGGTGGGAGTTGCAAATAAAAATTATATATTAAAGTTAAAAGTGATTTTATATATAAATATACTAAAGAAGGTGGAAAAAATGGAACTAAAGACAAACTATCAATACACATATTTTATACATCCGTTCATAATAAAAGAAAATAGATATCAAAAATACATATTAAAAATGTTAAAAGACAAAAGATGCAACTTAAAAATATTCCAAAAAGAAAAAGACTTAAAAATGTATCAATATTTCTTACCAAAAACCAGAGAATTTTTATTCTCAAGCTTTAGCTTTGGAAACACCAAACTAAAAAAACTAGAAGAATTACCAATAGAAACGCGAGCAGCGATACTTAGCAAATATGAATGCAACATATTTGAATACACTTTAAAAAAAGACATACAAGGAAAAATTGATGAGAAAAAAGGCATATTTTTTAACGTGCAAAAAATAGAAGTAATATGTTTTAAAACAGGAATATGCTTTTTAGCAATAAAAACAAGTATAGAAGACTATCAGAATTTTGCAAACATATTAAACTTCAACTACAAATTTAAAAGTATAAATCAAGAACAAACAAACTTAGATAAATATGACAATATTCGCTTACAAACAAGTAGTTTTGAAGATGTAGAAACATTTAGAGAATTTATAACAGGAATAACAGGTGCAAATTTAGGAGCTTCAAAACTAGACATAGATACAGAAAGATTTTTAACATATTCATATGTATGTATAGACCAATCAGCATGGAACCATGAAAACGAATTTGAGAAAATAAAGCACAACTTCGAAAAATATGCACTAATATTTCCAGCAGACAACAGCAGAAATATAGAAAGCGAAAATATAAAAACAATGTCAAAATGGAAATATGCAAAAGTAGCACTAAGTAAACAAGGAGTAATGTTATTTTCATCAAGTGCAGACATGAATAATTATACAATATTACCAGATGAATATGAAAAACAATACTTATATACATATATATTAAATCTATACAAAAAAATAGAACTAAAAAAAATAGAACAAGAATTTAAAAATCCGAAACGACTAAAAAAAGCAAGAAATAAATTCATCGAATTTACAAAAAACATGTGGATACAAGAAATAACAGAAGATGAAACAGGTACAATGTTAAACCATAAAATTCAAGAAGCACTTGAAACAGAAAAACTATTTGCAGAAGTAAAAAACAAGTATGACATTTTATATAAAGACTTAAATATAGAAAAAAACAAATTTGCAACAATAGCCATAAGTGTAGTTTTAGTGGCATCATTAATATTTAATATATTGAATTTTATAATGTTAGGCACAAATAAATTATAAAAATAATTGAAATTTAGCATAATTTCAAAACCTGTATTTAAACGAAAGGGATAAACCAAAATGAAAATAGCATGTGGCACTGATATAATAGAAATTGAAAGAGTAAAAGAAAGTATCGAAAACTTAGGAGAAAAGTTTTTAGAAAGAGTATATACAAAAAAAGAAATTGAATATTGTGAAAGCAAAAAAAAGCAAAAATATCAACACTATGCTGCACGATTTGCAGCCAAAGAAGCCTTATTTAAGGCAATATCATGGAAGCTAGAAGACAAATATGAAATATGTTGGAAAGATATAGAAGTATTAAACAACAAGCAAGGTAGACCTGAACTAAAAGTAATAGGGGTAGACTTGAAAAACATAGAAAATATAGATATAAGTATATCACATTGCAAAAGTTATGCAGTAGCAAATGTAGTTGTACTTGCAAAATAAAAAATGGGTTGGAAAATAATTTGTTTTTCCAACCAAATTTGCATTTTAGAAGGGAATGATAAAAATGAAACTTTTTGACAGTCATGCACACTTAGATGATGACAAATTTAATGAAGATAGAGAACAATTAATAGAACAAATTCATAACGAAAATGTAGAAAAATTCGTATCAGCAGGATATAGCTTAGAAACATCAAAAAAAGCAATAGAATTATCTAAAAAATACGAATATATTTATCCAACATGTGGTATTTCGCCAAACGATATTCCACAAACTGAAGAAGAACTGTGGAAAGAACTAGAAAAAATAAGAAAATTAGTAAAACAAAATTCAAAAACAGTTGCAATAGGCGAAATAGGATTAGATTACCATTGGAATCAAGAAAATAAAGAACTACAAAAAAAGGCGTTTATAGAGCAAATAAAAATAGCAAATGAATTTCAATTGCCTATACAAATACACACAAGAGAAGCAGTTATGGATACATTAGAAATTTTAAAAAACAATTATGTGAAAAAATGTGGTATTTTCCACTGTTGTCCATTAAATAGAGAATTAGTAAAAGAAGGATTAAAACTGGGATTTTATATATCATTTGCAGGACCTGTAACATTTAAAAATTCTAAAAATGCAAATGAAATAATTGAAATGGTTCCAAATGATAGAATGTTAATTGAAACAGATAGTCCATATCTTTCTCCAGAACCATTGCGCGGAAGAAGAAATGATCCTAGAAATGTTAAATATATGGCTGCAAAAGTGGCTGAGGTAAAAGGTTTGACAGTAGAAGAAGTGGCAGAAATTACATATAATAATGCAATGAAAGTGTTTGAAATAGATGAATAAAAAATATATAGTTCCTTTTTCACATTATAAGAAAGTTAATATTTTCATAAATGAAAGAGCCAGTGCATGTACTGACTCTATTTGATATTTCTTAAAGCTTCAATACGATTTTCTGTACTAGGATGTGTTGACCACAAACTAGAAGATTTTCTTTTGCCCTCATCTGTATTTTTCTTAAAAGGATTAACAATATACATATTTGCAGTAGCAGAATTTGCTGTTTTCAATTGGTTAGCATCTGCTTCTAATTTTTGCAAAGCAGAAATCAAACCATCTGGGTTACGAGTAAATTCTACAGCAGTACTATCAGCTAAAAATTCTCTTTTTCTAGATAAAGCAAGTTGCATTAATGAACCAAAAATTGGTGCTAAAATTAAGCAAACCAATCCGAAGTAATATTAAAATGCCATTTGCTTTGCTATCACTATCAGAATCATTATCCTTCAAACCACCCCAAAAGATGGTTCTAGAAAACATATCTGAAAGCATAACAATAAATCCGACCATAACTGAAACAACTAAACTAAGGCGAATATCATAATTTTTAATATGGCTCATCTCATGAGCAATAACGCCTTCTAATTCATAGTAGTCAAGTTTCTCAAGAAGTGCTGTAGTAACACAAATAACTGCATTTTCAGGATTCCTTCCAGTTGCAAAAGCATTTGGCTGTTCATCTTCAACAACATATAAACGTGGTTTATGTGAAAGCCCAGAAGCAACCATCAATGAATCCAATATATTTGTTAACTTTAAATCCTCTTCTTTAGTTGCAGGTCTAGCATTACTTAAAGACAAAACAATTTTATCACTGTAATAATAAGAACCCCATGCAGAAGCAATAGAGAAAATCAAAGCAATAACAATTGACATTTCTCCAAGTTTCAATGCATTACAAATGTAATACACAATTAGGGTAATAAATAACATGAAAATCCCAATAATAATGCCAGACTCAAATTTGTTCTTTTTTGTAGTTTCAAACATAAAATTCAGACTCCATATTATTAATTATTATTTCCAAAATCAACTTTAACATTTTTTCTAGCCTCATCGCTTTCAGCTTTAAATAAGTCACGAGCTGTAAAATTAAACATTCCAGCAACGATGTTAGAAGGGAATAGTTGTAATTTGGCATTATACATAGTTACTGCATCATTATAAAATTGTCTTGAAAAAGAAATTTTATTTTCAGTATTTCTTAATTCTTCTGATAAATCAGCAAAGTTTTGATTTGCTTTTAATTCAGGATAACTTTCAGAAACAGCCATAATTGTTTTTAAAGTGTTTGAAAGTTCACCATCTAAATTAGCTTTTTCAGAAACACTAGTTGCATTAGCCCATGAAGTTCTAAGTGCAGCTATTTTTTCGAAAGTTTCTTTCTCATGTGTCATATAACCTTTCACAGTTTCAACAAAGTTTGGAATTAAATCAAATCTTCTTTGTAATTGAACGTCAATTTGACTCCAAGCATTGTCAACTTTTAATCTAGCTTGAACTAGACCGTTGTATAAGCTTATAATTGCGACAATAATTATAACTAAGACAGCTAAAATAATTAAACCAACCATAGATAATTCCTCCTATCTTAATAAATATAAGTTATAATATCATAATAGAATAAAATATACAATAAAAAATATTCAAAAAGTATTGCAATAATGCAAATAATTTGTTAGAATAGGTAACATAAGTTTTGCAAGTACTAGCAATATCAAAATTTATAAATTATAATTTATTCAAAAATTAAATCAAAAGCCGATTCGGGCAAAAATTCAACAAAATAGAAAATAAAAAGCAAAAAAAATAATATGTATTAAAAATATTATCAATATTACCAATAGGTAAATATTGAATGAAATAGTATTGAAACCAAGTTACGTTTTTTGTAAAATGAAAGGAGAAGAAAACATGCAAACATACACATATAAAGAATGTTTGCCATACCTGAATCAAAATAGGGTAATGGAAGAAGGAGAGGAAGATGATACTATGTTCATAGACATATTAAGAAAATATTTTGATGATAAGGAAGAAAAGGCTGTAAAAGAGGCAGTAGAAAAAGTAACAAAAACTGTTGAAAAAAATACAACAAAAACAACTACATATGAATTAATAAAGGAAATGCTAAAAAATAATGCAGATGAAGAATTCATAAAAAAAGTTACAAAAATATCAAATCAAGAACTAAAAGAAATAAAAGCAGCAATGTGTTAATAAAATAGGGGCTATATATAAACATGAAAGGAGCAAATACATGCAAAAATATACATATATAGATTACCTAAGATATCAAGAAGGAAGCTTAGGAGTGAGAGAAGAAGAAACAAAATATGTAATAGAAAAAACAAAGAAACAAAAGCATGACAAAATCTTTAAAGAAATATTGGACAATAAAAGAGAAGGTGCAAAAATTATAAATAAAAAATCTGATTATAAAATATCAGAAAGTGAGTTGGAAAAATATAATAGAAAGTTTGTATTACCAGAACTTGAAAACAGAGAATCAGATGTAATATATAAATTAAAAGGTAAGCCAGTATTTTTTTTAATAGAACATCAAACCAAAGTGGATTATTCAATGCCATTTAGAATGTTGGAATATAGTATGGCAATAATAAAGAGTGCTATAACTAAAGAAAAAATGAAAAGTAGTAAAGAGATATTTCCTGTAGTTATACCAATAGTTTTGTATACTGGAAGAGAAAAATGGAAAGTTCCAATAACACTAGAAGAAAGACAATATGAGAGCAAAAGCCAAAATCTACAATTCAAATATAACTTAGTAGATGGAAGCAAAATATCAAAAGAAGAGTTGATGAGAAAAGACAGTATTTTATCAAAAGCAATACTTTTAGAAAAGCTAGATAATCCAGAAGAAATATTAGAAACATTAAAAGAAATAACTAAAAAAGATTTGGATTCAGATGAAAAATATTTTATAAATTTAATATTAAAATATTTATTACCGGAAAAATTAATCAAAGAGAAAACAAAAGGAATTTTAGAAAATTTAAAAGGAAAGGAAGATGATACTATGTTTATAGACATATTAAGAAAATATTTTGATGATAAGGAAGAAAAGGCAGTGAAAGAGGCTGTGGAAGACACAACAAAATCAACTACATATGAATTGATAAAAGAAATGCTAAGAAAAAATATTGATGAAAAAACGGTAATAGAGGTTACAAAAATAACAGATCAAGAATTAAAAGAAATAAAAGCAGCAATGTGTTAAAAATAAAATGTAATAAAAATGAAATAAAAGCATATAATAAAATATAGCAAAAAATGAAAAACTAGCAAATGGACAAATTATTTATACTTCAGAAAAGAGCAACATAAAACGACAAAAATCGAAAAACACAAAACATATGCAAGAGTAAGAAAATCGGTAGAATTTGACAAAACAGCAAAAAAATAGTATAATAAACATGTTGCCAAAAAGGAGGTAATTAATTTTTATGAAAAGAGAAGAAAAAGCTTCAATTTCTATAATGAAAATCATATGTGTAACAATAATCTTGATTTTAATATCAGGAATCGGAGTATTAGCAGTAAACACAAACCTAAAAGATGTAAAAATTATTTTACAAAACGGATATGAAATGACAGCACTAACAGGAAAAACAACTGTTAAAGAAGTGCTAGAAGAAAACAACATAGTACTAGAAGAAAAACAAAAAACAATTCCAGACCAAGAAACTGAAATAGAAGCTGGTCAAACAATACAAATAACAGACAAATCATACAACGAAGTTCAAATATCAAAAATATCAGAAGAAGGTGTAAAAACATCACTAGACCAATTACTAGAAAACTATGCACCAATAACTGAAAAAATAGTAGTTGAACAAGTTGCAATACCATATGAAACAGTTACAAGAAACACAACAGGAACAGAAGAAAATGTAACAAACAAAGTTCTAAAAGAAGGAAAAGATGGACTAAAAGAAGTAACATACAAAATAAAATATCAAAATGACGTAGAAATTGAAAAAACAGTAATATCAGAAGTAGTAGTAAAAGAACCAGAAAACAAAATAGTTCAAGTTAAAAAAAAGGCTACAAAAACAACATCAAGAGCTGCAGAAACATCAAGAACACCAGTATCAACAACATCAACAGCAGTAATTGGTGGTGAAACATATAAAATAACAGCATACTGTTCATGTGCAAAATGTTGTGGAAAATCAACAGGAAGAACAGCATCAGGAGCAAAAGCAACAGCAGGAGTAACAGTTGCAGCACCAGCCAAATTCGCATTTGGAACAAAACTAAATATAGGTGGACACGTATATACAGTACAAGATAGAGGTGGAGCAATACAAGGAAACAGAATAGACGTATATGTAAGCTCACACTCAGCAGCATTACAATGGGGAGTAAAATACTTACCAGTAAGTGTTGCTAACTAAATAATTGAATATAAAATCAAAACCAGCCAAAAGCTGGTTTTTTGATATTATAGGAAAATTCTAAAATAAATCACAATAAATATTGCTAAAAATCGGGAAAAAGTGATATACTTATAAAACAAAGAAACAATGGTTTATAGGTAGAACCACGAAAAATCTAAATATATAAAAAGGAATTAAAATTATGAAATTAATATCATGGAATGTAAACGGAATACGAGCATGTATAACAAAAGGATTTAAAGAATTCTTTAAAACAGCAAATGCAGACATATTCTGTATACAAGAAACAAAATGTCAAAAAGGACAAGTAGAATTAGAATTCGAAGGATATAAAAGCTATTGGAACAGTGCAGAAAAGAAAGGCTATTCAGGAACAGCAATATTCACAAAAAAAGAACCGTTGAATGTAACATATGGAATAGGAATAGAAGAACATGACAAAGAAGGAAGAGTAATAACACTAGAATACGAGAAATTCTACATGGTAAATATATATACACCAAATTCAAAAAGAGAATTAGAGAGACTAGAATATAGACAAATATGGGAAGATGAAATAAGAAAATACTTACTAAAATTGAACGAAACAAAACCAGTAATAATGTGTGGTGACCTAAATGTAGCACACAAAGAAATAGACTTAAAAAATCCAAAAACCAACCATAGAAGTGCAGGTTTTACAGATGAAGAAAGAAATAAAATGACAGAACTTTTACAAGCAGGATTTATAGACAGTTTTAGATATTTATATCCAACACAAGAAAATATCTATAGCTGGTGGTCATATATGAGAAAAGCAAGAGAAAAGAATGTAGGGTGGAGAATAGACTATTTTATAGTATCAAAAGACATAGAAAGCAAAATAAAAGAAGCAAGAATAGATACCGACATTTTAGGAAGTGACCACTGTCCAGTAGAATTAGAAATAGATATAAAATAATAGAGATTGGAGAAAAATAAAATGAGCGAAATAAAAAATCATTGGAAAAAATGGATATACTGGTTTTTGCTAGGAGTAGCAATAATAGTAGTATATAAAGCATTAGACAACTTTGGAAATATAATGGGAGAAGTAGGGAAATTTTTTGATATACTAGGACCATTTTTAGCAGGAATACTAATTTCGTATTTACTTTACATGCCATGCAAAAAGATAGAAGAAGCATACACAAAATCAAAAAGCAAATTAATAAGAAAAAAATCAAGAACATTAAGTATAATAACAGTTTATTTAATAGTAGTGTTATTAATAATGATACTAATAAACTTTATATTACCAGTAGTAATAGAAAGTGTCACAGAGCTATTTAACAACCTTCAATGGTATGTAGACACAGCAATTCATAAATACAATGAACTACCAGAAGACTCAATGCTAAAAGGAGAAATAGTAAAAGAATTAATAACAAATGTACAAAATATTAATTTAAAAAAATACTTTAATTTAGATAATGTGTTAGGATATTTAATGGGAGCAATAAATGCCGTAACAAGTGTATTTAACGTATTTGTAGCAGTAATTGTATCAATATATATATTATCAGAAAGAACACAAATTATAAAATCATTAAAGAAATTTGCAGCAGCAATGTTTAAAGACAAAACATATAAAAACATAGACAAATATTTCAACAATTCAAACGAAATATTCTTCAAATTTGTAGCAAGTCAATTTTTAGATGCAGTTGTAGTGGGAATATTAACAACAATAGCAATGACAATAATGAAAATAAAATTTGCTCCATTACTAGGATTCATGATAGGGCTATTTAACATGATACCATACATAGGAGCAATAATTGCGGTAGTACTGGCAGGATTAATAACATTAATAACTGGTGGATTATCACAAGCAATATGGATGTTAATAGTTGTAATAATATTGCAACAAATAGATGCAAACATCATAAATCCAAAAATAATAGGACAATCATTAAAAATAAGTCCATTACTTGTAATATTTGCAGTAACTGTTGGTGGAGCATATTTTGGAATATTAGGAATGTTCCTAGCTGTGCCAGTTATGGCTGTTATAAAAATAGTAATAGAAGACTATGTTAATATGAAATTAGCAGAAAAACAAAAGGATAATATCGATTACTAAAGAGCCTTTACAACTACAAAACCTTATAGTATAATGAGGCTTGGTAAAATAAGAAAATAAGGAGAATAAACATGTTAAAAAAATATATATTAGTATTTTTAATTTCAATGGTACCATTAATAGAACTAAGAGGAGCAGTACCAGTAGGACTAAGTACATTATGGGGAGAACCAATGCAATTACTTCCTTTATATGCAATATGTATAATAGGAAATATGCTACCAGTTCCAATAATCTTCTTTTTTGCAAGAAAAGTATTAGAATGGGGAGCAGATAAAAAATACATAGGAAAATTCTTCACATTCTGTTTAGAAAAAGGTGAAAAAGGTGGAAAAAAACTACAAGCAAAAGCAGGAAAGGGACTATATTGGGCACTATTCCTATTTGTAGGGATTCCATTACCAGGAACAGGTGCTTGGACAGGAACTTTAGCAGCAAGCTTGTTAGATATGGATTTCAAGAAAAGTATTATAGCAGTAATGGCGGGAGTAGTACTAGCAGGAATCATAATGGGACTAGCATCAATGGGAGTATTTGGAGCAGTTGGAGCAATGCTTAGTTAATAAAAATTAGAAATGAAAAAGATATGTTATGAAGACATATCTTTTTTTGAAAATAAAATGTAAAAAAATCTCTAAACTATTGACATCCGTAGAAAAAATATGATATCATATTGTAGATTAAAATATAGTATGGGGAACTATACGAAAAACGAATTTAAATCAAGCAATTTTTGCAAAACAAACATAAGTTAAAAAGTTAAAAGAAGAGGAATTAAATATAAGGAGCCCTAAGGAAAGAGCTTGTAAGAGCAGACAAGCAAAATCCAAAGACAAGCAAATTATATTTAAGAAGGACTTCTTTTAGAAAAATAAATTTCAATCTGCTTAAAAATTTTTTATGAGGTGATTTTTTTGAAAATTAAAGAAGTGAAATACGAGAAAGCCTCTCGTAAAGATTTCGCAAAAGTTGGCGACTATATCGAAATGCCAAACCTAATCAAAGTCCAAAAAGACTCATATGACTGGTTCATAGAAGAAGGATTAGGAGAAGTACTAAAAGATATATCACCAATTGAAGACTACTCAGGCAATTTAGTTCTAGAATTTTTCGACTATTACATGGAAGAGAAAACAAAATACTCAGTAGAAGAAGCAAAAGAAAGAGATGCAACATACTCTACAAGATTACACGTAAAAGTAAGATTAATAAACCGTGAAACAGGTGAAATCAAAGAACAAGAAATCTACTTAGGTGACTTCCCACTAATGACAGACAGTGGAACATTTGTAATCAATGGAGCAGAAAGAGTTGTAGTAAGCCAATTAGTACGTTCACCAGGATGTTACTATGCAGAAGAATTCGACACAAAAACAGGAAAGAAAACATACACATCAACAGTAATGCCATTACGTGGAGCATGGTTAGAATACGAAACAGATGGAAACGACATATTCTGGGCACGTGTTGACAGAACAAGAAAAGTACCTGTAACAACAGTATTAAGAGCAATAGGTCTAACAACAGACAGCCAAATGCTAGAACTATTTGGTGAAGAAGAAATGTTAAAAGCAACATTAAACAAAGACACAATAAAAGATCAAGACGAAGCCTTAATAGAAATATACAAAAAATTAAGACCAGGAGAACTACCAACAGTAGAAGCTGCAAGAAATCTATTTAACGGATTATTCTATGACAACAGAAGATATGACTTAGCAAAAGTAGGAAGATACAAATTTAACCAAAAACTAGCATTAGCTGGAAGAATAGAAGGAAAAGTATCTGCAAAAGACATAATCGACAGTGAAACTGGAGAAGTATTAGTACAAGCAGGAGAAGTAATCTCAGAAGAAGCAGCAGAAAACATTCAAAATGCTGGAATCAATGTAGTAGATATAACAATGGGAGACAAAACAATAAGAATAATAGGAAATGCTACATGCAATATCCACAAAGTATTACCAACAGTTGATTTAAGCAAATTACATATAAAAGAATTAGTAAACTACAATGTACTTAAAAACATAGTAGACAATACAGAAGAAAAAGATTTAGTAAAAGCATTAGAAGAAAGAATGGAAGAATTAATTCCAAAACACATAACAACAGAAGACATGATAGCATCAATAAACTACCTATTCAACTTATCACATGGATTAGGAAAACCAGATGATATCGACCACTTAGCAAACCGTAGAATTAGATGTGTTGGAGAATTATTACAAAACCAATTCAGAATTGGATTAACAAGACTTGAAAGAGTAGTTCGTGAAAGAATGACAATTCAAGACTTAGATGTTGTAACACCACAAACATTAA
>OLNW01000533.1_pt1 | contig 44705 bp, 42 predicted proteins | sample 1672121 | NCBI WGS metagenome assembly OLNW01 (sample SAMEA3136648, study PRJEB25190) | human gut metagenome
AAGAAATGCGTGGATTTCTTGCAAGGCTGTCGACTTTATCGACAGCCAGAAGGGTATTGGATATAATCCAGTACCCTTAAATGCTATTTTCTACTATATGGAGCTAATTCAATTCTAACAAAATAGCCTTTGTTGTGATTGCAAACTGGGCATTTTTCAGGGGCATTAGTGCCTTTATAAATGTAACCACAATTTAGGCACATCCATTCAGTTTCTATATCACTTATAAATAATTTATTGTTTTCAATTAAGTTTGCAAAACTTGTAAATCTATCGCTATGTGTTTTTTCGATTTCAGCTATATTGTTAAATATATTTGCTATTTTAGTAAAGCCTTCCTCTTTGGCAATATTACTAAATTCTCTGTAGTCATTTTCATATTCCTGCATTTCATTATGGGCAGCAGATTTTAAAAGGTCTAGCACAGTGCTATAAATATCTACAGGATAATTACCACAAATACTTATGTTTTTGCCTCCCATTTCTTTTAAATTATCGTAAAATACTTTTGCGTGAGCTTCTTCTTGCTTAGCTGTAAACTCAAATACTGCCTCAATAACATATAGATTGCTTTTTTGAGCTTCTTTGGCTGAAAATATATATCTGTTGTATGCTTGACTCTCGCCAGCAAAAGCTCGCATTAGGTTCTCTTTAGTTTTGCTTTCCTTAAAATCCATAATATCACTCCTATAAGAATATTCATATTTATTTTGATAAAATATGAAAAAAATATGCAAAAAAATAATGACAAAATTCAAAATATGCTTTATACTATATTTATAACGGAGGTAAAAAAATGAATATTACATATATTAATCATAGTGGTTTCTTAGTAGAAACGGATAGTTGCTATATATTATTTGATTATTTTAATGGTGAGTTGCCAGAGTTTGAGGACAAACCTATTTATATATTCTCAAGCCACGGTCATCAGGACCATTTTAACAGAGAACTTTTTAATCGTTTTGACGATGATAAGGTTAAATATGTTTTATCCGGAGATATTAAAAAGAAGGTTAAAACAATTGATAATGCAAATATATTATTTGTATATCCAAGAAAAGAATATGATTATGATATGCTTCACATAAAGACTCTCAAGTCAACTGATTTAGGTGTGGCTTATATTGTTGAGGTTGATGGAGCTAGAATATATCACGGTGGCGATTTGAATTGTTGGATGTGGCAAGAAGAAAATAAGCAGTACAACAACAATATGAAAAATAACTATGAAAGAGAAATTAATAGCATAAAGGACGAAGTCTTTGATGTGGCTTTTGTCCCTCTTGACCCAAGACAGGATATTTATTATAATATGGGTATAAAATATTTCTTAAAGCAGTGTGTTGTTAAAAATCTTTTTCCAATGCATATGTGGGAAGAATATTCTGTTCAAGATAAATTTTTAATGGAAGAAGATAATAATTTAGGTGATACTGTATTCCATAAAATAAATGATAAAAAGGATAGTTGGAGGATTTAATTATGAATTTTAAAATGATTCACGAAAATTATAATGTAGCTGATTTAAAAAAGTCTATCGAATTTTATGACAAGGCTTTAGGCTTGAAGGAAGTTAGAAGAACAGAAGCCAAAGATGGTAGCTTTATTATTGTATATTTAGCTAATGAAAATAGTGACTTTGAGCTTGAATTAACTTGGTTAAGAGATATGGATAGACCTTACAATTTAGGCGACTGTGAATTCCACTTAGCTTTTAGAACTGACGATTTTGATGCAGCTTATGCTCATCATAAGGAAATGGGTTGTATTTGTTACGAAAATAAGGATATGGGTATTTACTTTATTTCAGACCCAGATGGCTATTGGTTAGAGGTTGTTCCTACTCGTTAAGGAGTCTTTTAAATGAATTATGAGGTTAAGGCTGACAATTTAATTATTAGTTATGATAAGTTTGATATTAATAAAAACAACCTAATATCTGTCTTTAGTACCGAACAATATAATAAATTATCAGATAAATATAGTGAGCTTAAAATATATAGACGAAGCAAAACCTATAACTGTACTCAAATTGAAATTCATAGTGACTATATTTATAGTGCATTTTTTGTGCCAACAAGGGATAGTGCAAAAAAGAAAAATATATTTGATTGCATAATGTTTAAAAATAGAATAATATTTATTGATGATAACCATTATGTTGAAAAAATAATTGAGGCACTATTTGATACAGGTAATAAAAAAAATTATAGTTTAGGTAAATTCTTTTGTGAGTTTATAAGTCGTTTAGTTTTTAAAGACCTTATGTTCCTTGAAGAAATTGAGGAAAAACTTTCTAAAATCGAAAATTCTGTAATAAATCATAATTTTGAAAAATTTAATTCTAAGTTGGCAGAGGTTAAAAAAGCACTCTTAGTTTATTATAGATATTATTCACAGCTTTTGGCTCTTTGTGACAATATTAAAGCGACAGAAAGCGACTATTTTGATAAGGATACTATTAGATTAGTTGGCTTGTTTTCTCAAAGGGTTGAACGATTAAAGGCAGAAACGGAACTTTTAAGGGAATATGCTATTCAAATTCAAGATATGTATCAAACAGAAGTGAGCGTTAGGCAAAATGACATTATGAAGGTACTTACTATAGTTACAACTATATTTTTGCCATTGTCATTACTAACAAGCTGGTATGGTATGAATTTTAAATATATGCCAGAGTTAGCTACAAAATATGGATATTATGTTATTATGGCAATATCTGTGATTATTGTTATAATTAGTGTGATTATATTTAAAAAGAAAAAATATTTTTAAAAGCAACGGACAAAACTGTTGCTTTTTTGCTGTCATTAATGTACAATATTAAACAACTGAAAAACAATTAAAAGGAGATTTTATGAGCATTTTAACTGTAAAAAATATGAGCCACGTATTTGGTGGTAGAGTAATATATGAAGATGTATCATTTAAACTTAATAAGGGTGAACATGTTGGCTTTATTGGAGCAAATGGTGAAGGTAAATCAACATTTATGAAAATTATTACTAACAAACTTATGCCAGATGAAGGTGTTATTGAATGGTCAAAGCGAGTTAGAGTAGGTTATATGGACCAGCACGCAGAGCTTAAAAAGGGTCTTACTGTTAGAGATACATTAAAGACAGCCTTTGATTATCTCTATGCTATTGAAAATGAGCTAAATGAAACTTATGCTAAAATGGCTGATGAAAATGCAGATATTGACAAACTTATGGAAAATGCTGCTGAATTGCAGGACATAATTGACTCTAGTGACCTTTATATGATTGATACAAAGGTTGAGGAAGTTGCAAGAGGTATTGGTTTAACTGATATTGGTTTAGATAAAGATGTTGATGAGCTTTCTGGTGGTCAGAGAAGCAAAATATTATTAGGTAAGTTATTACTTCAAAATCCAGATATATTACTTTTGGACGAGCCTACAAATTATCTTGATGAGGAACATATTTTGTGGCTTAAAGAGTACTTATTAAATTATGAAAACGCTTTTATACTTATTTCTCACGATATGGAGTTTTTAAATGCTGTTGTAAATATTATTTATAATGTTGAAAATGCCCATATCACAAGGTATGTTGGAGATTACAATGAATTTTTAAGATTGTATGAATTAGGTAAAAAACAGCTTGAAGCAGCATATAACAAACAGCAAAATGAAATAAATGAATTACAAGATTTTATTGCCAGAAATAAGGCAAGAGTTGCAACAGCTGGTATGGCAAGAGCTAGACAGAAGAAGTTAGATAAAATGAATATTATTGAGCTTTCAAAGGAAAAGCCAAAGCCAGAATTTAATTTTAAGCAAGGTTCAACATCTGATAAACTCATATCTGAGGCAGAAGATTTAGTGATTGGCTATGATAAGCCTTTAACTAAGCCTATTAATTTTAGAGTTGAAAGAGGCAACAAAATTGCTATTGTAGGTGCTAATGGTATTGGTAAAACTACACTTCTTAGAAGTCTTTTAGGTGAGATTAAGCCGTTATCAGGCAATGTAAATGTTGGTGGTAATCAGCTTATTGGCTATTTCCAGCAGGAAATAAAGGAAGATAATAAAAATACTTGTATTGACGATGTATGGAGTGAGTTTCCATCTTTAAATCAAGGTGAGGTTAGAGCTTTGTTAGCTAAATGTGGACTTACAACAGACCAAATTGAAAGTAAGGTTTATGTTTTAAGCGGTGGTGAACAGGCAAAGGTTAGATTGTGTAAAATAATGAATAAAGAAAGCAACATTCTTGTTCTTGATGAGCCTACAAATCACCTTGATGTTGATGCTAAAGATGAGCTTAAAAGAGCTTTGCAGGCTTTTAAGGGTACTATTATTATGGTTTGCCACGAGCCTATTTTCTATAAAGATATTTGTAACGAAATATGGGATGTTTCTGAATTTAAGTAAGAATTGAACAGTAGGGATATTATTCATTTTTAATAGATGATATATGTAATATAATACTATGCTTCTATAATTTATTCATTGCAAACAACAAAAAATTGTATGAGGACATTTTTCATAAATCCTTTAATATGGTTTGGTAACTTTTATTATAGGATTATTAATGAAATTTGTCCTCTTTTTTGTTCATACTTAAAAAATGCTGGGATTTTATTTTTTAATAAATTTATATATTTATTTGCAACTATTAATTATATGTTGAATAAAGTTAGTTTTTATGTTAAAATATTTAAAGGAATGTTGCTTAATATGGAATTTAATACATAAGGAGTGATATAATGAAAAAAATAGTTGTATTTATATATACGGTTGTATTTGCTTTGACTATGCTAATAAATACATCAGTATTTGCTGCTAAGAATAACACTCAAACAATAAAGGTTTTTCTTAACGGAGAGCAAATTGTATTTTCAACTCAGCAACCTACAGTTGTTGAACGAAGAACATTGATACCATTAAGAGGTATATTTGAAAAAATGGGTTACAATGTTACTTGGGACCCAAACACAAAAACTTGTACAATATCTAATAATTCTCAAAAAATTACTATGAGAAGTGGACATAAGGGAATGCAGGTTGATGACAGAGCTTATATGCTTGATGTGCCAGCTCAAATTATTAATAAATCACTTATGATTCCTTTAAGAGCCGTAGCTGAATGTACTGGTGCTACAGTAACTTGGGACGCTACAACTAAGTCAATATATATTAATAGTAATCAAAAGGAACAAGTTACATATAGTGTAGCTGACTATGTAAAAGCATACGCTGATGCTATAGCTGACTTAGAAGATGCTGAACCTTTATTTGATACATTAAATTCTTTAACTGATAGTAATTACACTAAAAATGTAGAGGCTTTAAAAAGAGAGAGCGAAAAGGCTAAAACTAGTCTTAAAGGAGCTTATGACAAATTAACAACTATTGCCCCTCCTGATGATTATAAAGAATTTCATCAATTATCACTTGATGCTATTAATTTATCCCTTGAGATTTGCAATTTGGTTGATAGTATGATTAGTGGTGATTTGAGTTATGATGAGGCGTCTGCTGAAATTACAGCTTTAGAAAATGAGGCTGAAAGCATTAATAAAGAGTTGAATAATGCTACTTTAAATTTGAATTTGAGTTTGTATAGATAATTTGGAGGATTATATGAGTAATAAAAAGAGTGGAAATTTAGGCAAGGGGATTGGAGGACAAGCTGTTATTGAAGGTGTAATGATGAGAGGTAAAAAAATGTATTCTCTCTCTGTTAGAACACCTGATAAGAGCATTAAAACTGTTAAGACATTTTTTAATCCAGCAAAAGAAAAGTGCTTTATATGGGGCTTACCTATTGTAAGAGGTGTAGTTGCTTTTGTTGACTCTCTTGTAACTGGTATGAAGGTCACTATGAAATCAGCTGAACTTGCAGGTCTTGATGACATTGAATATGACAAAGAAAGTAAATTTGAAATGTGGCTTGAGAAAAAGTTTGGAGATAAACTTGCAGACTATATGATTTATTTTAGTGTTTTTGTATCAATAGTTTTGTGTATTGGTTTATTTATACTTTTACCTACAGTTCTCGGTGGTTGGCTTAATGACTTGATTGGAGGTTCAACAGCATCAAGAGGTGCCTTTGAAAGCATTATAAAAGTTATTTTGTTCTTAGGTTATATGATATTAGTATCACAGATGAAAGATATTAAAAGAGTATTTATGTATCACGGTGCAGAACATAAAACTATAAATTGTTTTGAAAGTGATATGGAACTTACAGTAGAAAATGTGAGAAAAAGCACTAGATTTCATAAAAGATGTGGTACTAGCTTTTTAGTTATTGTTATTTTAATTAGTATTCTTGTATTTTTATTTGTTCCAACTAATGATTTTTGGCTTAGAATATTATACAGAGTTATTTTAATTCCGGTTATTGCTGGTTTATCATACGAAGTTATTAGATGGGCAGGCAGACACGATAACTGGCTTGTAAACATTGTTAGTTTTCCAGGCATTGCAATGCAGCTTATAACAACAAGTGAACCTGATGATAGTATGATTGAGGTTGCCATTGCATCACTCAAGGCTGTGTTAGAGGAGGAACCAGAAGATGACTGTAGCACAGGCTGTAAGTAATATTACATCAAGGCTTAAGGCTGTTGGTATTGAAACAGCATCACTAGATGCTCAATTAATAGTAGGTAATGGAGCAGATATGACAAGAGTTCAAATTCTAACATATCCAGACAGAATGCTTACTGAAAACCAAGAGTGTAAAATAAATGTAATGGCTGACAAAAGAATAAAAAGAATGCCAATGCAGTATATTTTAGGTGTGTGTGAATTTATGGGATTGAATTTTTTTGTCAATTCTGATACACTAATACCAAGAGGTGATACTGAAATCCTTGTAGAAGAAGCTATTGACATTATAAATAAAAATGACTACAAAAGTGCTATTGATATAGGCACTGGTTCTGGAGCTATTGCTGTTAGTGTAGGTAAATATACAAATATTAATATAAGTGCTGTAGATATTTCAGACGGAGCTATTGATGTAGCAATAAAAAATGCCAAAAATAATAATGTTAATGTTAATTTTATAAAAAGTAACTTACTATCTAATGTAAACAACAGATTTGACTTAATACTTTCAAATCCACCTTATATTGAAACTAATGTTATTAATACATTAGAGCCAGATGTTAAGGACTACGAGCCAATGCTTGCTCTTGATGGCGGAAATGACGGATTAGACTTTTACAGAAAGATAGTTGATGAATTAAATAAAAATTTGAATAATAATGGCAGTGTAATATTTGAAATTGGTTATAATCAAGGTCAAGCTGTGTCAAGTCTACTTAGCAAATATAATTTTAAGGATATATATGTTAAACAGGATTTGGCAGGACTTGACAGGATTGTAGTTGGTTATTGTTATTCTGCTGTTTAAGTTATGGAGGAAGAAAAATGCTAGATAGATTAGCAGATATTGAGAAGAGATACATTGACCTTTCGGACAAAATAAATGACCCAGAGGTTATTAGCAATAATGCTGAATGGAGAAAACTTATGAAGGAGCATAGCGATATTGCTCCTATAGTTGAAAAGTATAGAGAGTTTAATGAAGTAACTGAAGCTGTTGCTGAAGCTAAGGAAATGCTTGGTGAGTCTGACGAAGAATTAAAGGCTTTAGCAAAGGAAGAATATGCTGAAGGTAATAAAAGACTTGAAGTTATTAAGGAAGAATTAAAAATACTTATGTTACCAAAAGACCCTAATGATGATAAGAATGTTATTGTCGAAATCAGAGGCGGTGCTGGCGGTGATGAGGCAAATATTTTTGCTGGTGACTTATTTAGAATGTACTCAAGATATGCTGAAAGAAGACGCTGGAAGATTGAAATAATGAGTGCTAATGAATGTGAGGCTGGTGGCTTTAGAGAAATTTCATTCTTAATCAATGGTCAAGGTGCATATTCAAGATTAAAATATGAAAGTGGTGTACACAGAGTACAGAGAATACCTGCAACAGAGTCTGGTGGTAGAATTCATACTTCAACAGCATCTGTAGCTGTATTGCCAGAAGTTGAGGCTGTTGATGTTAAGCTTGATATGAATGACTGTCGTTTTGATGTGTTTAGAGCATCTGGTAATGGTGGTCAGTGTGTAAATACAACAGATTCTGCTGTTAGACTTACTCATATGCCTACAGGTATTGTTATTTCTTGTCAGGATGAAAAAAGTCAGATTAAAAATAAGGAGAAGGCATTAAAAGTTTTAATGAGTAAACTTTATGACCTTGAGCAGGAAAAACAGCATTCTGAAATTGCTGCTGAAAGAAAAAGTCAGATTGGTAGAGGTAACAGAAACGAAAGAATTAGAACTTATAACTATCCACAGGGTAGAGTAACTGACCATAGAATTGGCTTAACTCTCCATAAATTAGATTCAATAATTGATGGTGATTTAGACGAGGTAATGGATGCTTTAATTACTACAGAGCAGGCTGAAAAGTTAAAGGCTGGTAGTGAAGAATAAAATTTTCTATATAAAGGGGATGTTAAAATGCATATTAACAAGGAAGAGTTTAAGAAAAAACTTGCGGCTAATGTAAAAACATTATCACGCAAAACTATTGAAACTGCAACAAAGGAACAGCTTTACGAGGCACTTGTATTTACTATAAGAGATTATGTAACAGACAAGTGGCTTAAGACACACGAAACTTATGACAAAACTGGTTGTAAAATTGTTTGCTACCTTTCAATGGAATTTCTTATGGGTAGATTTTTGGGTAATGCCATTCTTAATATGACAATGCTTAATGATGTTAAGTCTGTTCTTAAGGAGATGAATATTGATTATAATCTTCTTGAAGATGTTGAAAGAGACCCAGGTCTTGGTAACGGTGGTTTAGGTAGACTTGCGGCTTGTTTCTTAGATTCACTTTCAACTCTTGAATTACCAGCCTATGGTTGTGGTATTAGATACCATTATGGTATTTTTGAACAGAGAATTGAAAATGGTTATCAGATTGAAGTTCCAGATAATTGGCTTCAAGATGGTGATATGTGGGGTGTAAAGCGTCCAGAATATGCTGTTGAAGTTAAGTTTGGCGGTAATGTTAAGGCTGTTAAGCAGGAAGATGGTCAATATAAATTTGAACAGGAAAATTATCAGTCTGTAATTGCAGTTCCTTATGATTATCCAGTTATTGGTTATAATAACAATACTGTTAATACACTTAGATTATGGGATGCTGAGGCTAAGAATAAGTTTGACCTTAAGAGCTTTAATGAAGGTAACTATAGTAAGGCTGTTGAAGAAGAAAATCTTGCTAAGACTTTAACAGAGGTACTTTATCCAGCTGATGAGCATTATGCAGGTAAGGAATTAAGATTAAGACAGCAGTATTTCTTTGTTTCTGCAACTTTACAGAGAATAATGAATAAATTTGTTCAGAAGTTTGGTACAGATTTTTCACTTCTTCCAGAAAAGTATGCTTTCCAGTTAAATGATACTCACCCAAGTATTGCTGTTGCTGAACTTATGCGTCTTTTAGTTGATGAACATAATGTAGCTTGGGACGATGCGTGGGAAATTACAAAGAAGTGCTGTGCTTATACAAATCACACAATTATGTCTGAAGCTCTTGAAAAGTGGCCTATTGAACTTTTCTCAAGATTACTTCCTCGTATATATATGATTGTTGAAGAAATTAACAGAAGATTCTGTGAAATGCTTATTAATAAGTATGGCAATAATGCTGATAAGATTAGAAAGATGGCTATTGTTGCAGACGGTCAAATTAGAATGGCTTGGTTAGCTATAGTTGGTAGCCACTCTGTAAATGGTGTTGCTGCACTTCACACAGAAATTCTTAAAAATCAGGAATTAAAGGATTTCTATGAGATTTATCCAGAGAAATTTAATAATAAGACTAATGGTATTACTCAGAGAAGATGGCTTGGTCACGCAAACCCTGAATTAGCTTCTCTTATTACAGAAAAGATTGGTGATGGTTTCTATACTAACCTTTCTGAACTTGAAAAACTTGTACCATTAGCTGACGATAAGGACTTCCAGAAGAAGTTTATGGCTATTAAGAAGGCTAATAAGGTTGCTTTATCCGATTATTTTAAAGCTACTATGGGTATTGAAATTAACCCAGATTCTATTTATGATATTCAGGTTAAGAGATTACACGAATATAAGAGACAGCTTTTAAATATTCTTCACGTAATGAGCCTTTACAACAAGTTAAAGGTAAATCCAGGTATGGATATGGTGCCTAGAACATTTATATTTGGTGCTAAGTCAGCAGCCGGTTATAGAAGAGCTAAACTTATAATTAAGCTTATTAATTCTGTAGCAGACCTTGTTAATAATGATGAAACTATTGAAGGTAAGATTAAGGTTATTTTTGCTGAAAACTATAGAGTAAGTCTTGCTGAAAAGTTAATACCAGCAGCTGATGTTTCAGAGCAAATTTCTACAGCATCTAAGGAAGCATCTGGTACAGGTAATATGAAGTTTATGCTTAATGGTGCCTTAACTATGGGTACTCTTGACGGTGCTAATGTTGAAATTAGAGAAGAAGTTGGCGATGATAACATATTTATTTTTGGTATGAAGGCTGACGAAGTTATTGCAGAATACTCAAAGAATGATTATAACCCTTGGGATATTTATAATATGAATTCTGATGTTAGAGGCGTATTAAATATGCTTATTAATGGTACTCTTGATAAGGATACAGAATTATTTAGAGAAATTTATGATTCATTACTTAATGGTTATAATGGTGCTAGACCAGACGAATACTTTGTTCTTAAAGATTTTGCATCTTATGCAGAAGCTCAAGATAGAGTTGATAAGGCTTATAGAGATAAAGATAAGTGGGCTAAGATGGCAATTTTAAATACAGCACATAGTGGCAAGTTCTCATCTGATAGAACTATTCAAGAATATGCTGATGATATTTGGAATTTAAAGCCTGTTCACATTGAAATGTAATTATATATTAAAAGGGACTACAAATCGTAGTCCCTTTTTTTGTTATATTATTAGAAGCCTAAGTTTTCGCCAACAATAATTACCTTTATTCTGTCTTTAATTCTTGAAAATCTAGTATGAACAAATTGACAGCATACAGTTTCTGGACTTAAGCAATCCATACATTTACCAGTTTTTTTGCAAGGTGTGTTACAATCAAATCTAATTACATTTGGTATAGATGCTTTGTTTCTTGCTCTGCTAAGGGCTGAATCATAAGTATCGCAAATCTTATTGATACCAGTTACTATAATTACATTTTTAGGTCCATAGATAAGGGCAGCTACTCTATTACCATTGCCATCAATATTTATAAGCTGACCGTCAATAGTCATTGCATTTGTACTCATAAGATAGTAGTCAGCATTAAGTGCTTTGTGAGCAATTTCTTCTTTTTCTTCTCTGCTTTCAACATCGTTTCTATCAAGACATTGGTAATTATTATTCTTTAAAGTGTTTATTAAACCAGTTTCTTGAAGTGTTGCTGAGCCACCCCAACTGACTACACTACCTTCTGGAATAAGTGAAAGGGCAATTTTGACTGCTTCTTCTTTATTCTCGGCATAAAAGCCTTGCATATTTCTTTTTTCAAGACCTTCAATAGTTTTTTCGGCCAACAATTTGTTATATTCGTTTACAGGTGTCATAAAATTTACCTCCTTAAAAATTAAGAGGAGATAAATATATCTCCCCTTAAAAATAAATTATTTATTTAATGAAATCATACCCTTTAAAAGGTCCTCAAGCTGGTCTCTTTCTCTAATTAACACAGCTTCACCGTTTTCTCTAATTAATACTTCAGCAGGGCGTAATCTATTGTTATAGTTAGAAGCCATACTGTAACCGTAAGCACCAGCATCGAGAATACCAATAGTATCACCAATGTGCATTTCAGGACACATTCTGTGCTTAGCCATAATATCACCAGATTCGCAAATATTACCAACTACAGTAATATCTTCAACCTTATCGCTATCATTATATACTTCAATATCGTGGTGAGAATCATACATAACTGGTCTTTGAAGTACATTAAAACCAAGGTCAGTACCAGCATACTTATCTTCGTGATTGAACTTAATAGCGTGAACTGTACCTAAAAGAACAGAGCACTCAGCAGAAATATATCTACCAGGTTCAACCTTAAAAGTGATTTCCTTGCCATATTCAGCAACGAAGTCATATAATACCTTATCAAGTTCCTTACCTAAAGATTCAAGGTCAAGTCTTGGCTGGTCATTAAGCTTTTCGTAAGGGATACCAAAGCCACCACCTAAATCAACAAATTCAAGGTCATCAAATTCCTTAGCAATATGTAAAATAGCCTTAACACCTTCAACATACTTGCTACCATCCATAAATAATGAACCAATGTGCTGATTAATACCAACAAGTGTAAGGTCATACTTCTTTAAAATTTCCTTAAATTCAGGAATATCTTCAGGGTTAATAGCAAACTTAGTCTTCTTACCAGCAGTAATAACCTTTTCACTGTGACCAGCACCGATACCACCGTTAAATCTAGCAGCAATCTTGCCACCAGGATTGAGCTGACCATACTGTTCTAACTGAGCAAGTGAGTCAACACTCATTGTAATATTGTGGTCAATAGCAAACTGCATTTCTTCCTTAGATACATTGTTGCTGATGTAGAAAATCTGTTCAGGCTTAAAACCTGCCTTTAATTCAACAAAGATTTCACCAGGACTCATTGCATCTACATTTAAGCCTTCTTCTCTTACGATTTCAAGGAAAGCTAAATTGCTGTTAGCCTTAGCAGAATAGTTGATGCTAAAGTGAGGATATTTAACAAGGTTCTTAATATCTCTGCATCTTTCTCTTAAAATCTTTTCACTATAGACATAAAGAGGACTACCAAACTTAGCTGTTAAGTCAGCAGGCTTATTGCCCATAAAGAAGTTTACTGAATCAGTTACTTTTGTGTTAATTTTTCCCATTTTCGTGTTTCCTTTCTTTTGTTATATTGAATAAAAATGCTTGATGTTGTCAATTCTTGCTGACATATTAACAAGCATTAAATCAGCAACGGTAATAGCAGCCATAGCCTCAACAACTACAACAGCTCTAGGTACTACAATAGGGTCGTGACGACCAGATATTGTTATTTCAGTATCTTCGCCATTGTTGTTGACTGTTTTTTGTGGTTGTGCTATAGATGGGGTAGGTTTAAATGCAACTCTAAAATTAACATTAGAACCATCAGAAAATCCACCTAAGACACCTCCTGAATGATTTGTTTCTTTTTTTATTGTGCCATTATCCATATAAAAATTATCATTGTTATATGAACCATAGCTTTCAGCAGCACTAAAGCCGTCACCAAATTCAATTCCTTTTGTTGCACCAATAGACATAATAGCCTTTGATATTGATGCGTCAAGTTTATCAAATACAGGCTCACCAATACCAATAGGTAAACCTGATATATTGCACTCAACAATGCCACCAACAGAATCACAATTTTCTATAGCTTTATCTAAAAGCTCAGCAGCTTTTTCGGCAGCTTTTTTATCTGGCATATAAAGTGGATTGTTAGCACATTCGCTCAAATCAATATTTTCAACTTTTACATTACCAATAGAAGTAGTATAGGCTTGAATATTAATACCTAATTCTTGCAAAAGTTTTCTAGCAACAGCACCGGCAGCAACTCTTGCAGAAGTTTCTCTACCAGATGAACGACCACCACCTCTATAATCTCTAAAACCGTATTTTGTTTCAAAACCTAAGTCTGCGTGGCCAGGTCTATAAACATTACATATATTAGAGTAATCACGAGAACGCTGGTCTTGATTAAATATGACTAAAGAAATAGGAGTACCTGTTGTTTTGCCTTCAAATACACCTGACATTATTTCGACTTTGTCGCCTTCCTGTCTTTTTGTACCATATTTATTAGCTCCAGGCTTTCGTCTATCCATATCCTTTTGTATATCTTCTTCGCAAAGGGGTATACCAGCAGGACAGCCATCAATGACTACGCCTAAACCCTTTCCGTGAGATTCGCCCCAAGTAGTGATTTTAAATATATTGCCAAAGGTTGAACCTGACATATTTTCACCTCTTAATAAATAATTTTCTTGAAATATCCTTAAAAAAATATTATACTATATCTAAGTAGTTTTGTATTCAAATATTGTCATAAAGATACAATAATCTAAATAATGTATAATCAAAATCATTTTATCATTTTTTTTGTATTTTTACAACAGTTTTTTGTATATTTTAAGGAGATTATTGATGTGAAAAGTTTTTTTAGTGGTTTAAAAGATACTCAAATTATAATGTTAGGTTTTTTAATTACTATATTAATTGGTGCTTTTTTGCTTATGTTGCCAATATCATCAGCAAATGGTCAATGGACAAACTTTATTGATTCTCTTTTTACTTCTACATCAGCAGTATGTATCACAGGACTTGCAGTACAATCAACAGCAGACCATTGGTCATTAATAGGTCAATGTATAATTTTAGCACTTATTCAAATTGGTGGTTTAGGTTTTACGAGTATAGTAACTATTGTATTTGTTGCTGTAGGCAAAAGAATAACTATTAGAGAAAGAAGTGTAATTAGAGAAGCCTTAAATGTAAATTTACATAGTGGTGTTGTAAGTTTTGCAAAATATATCGTTAAATTTACATTAATTGTGGAGTTTATAGGAGCTTTTGTTTTAAGTATAAGATTTATTCCTGAATTTGGAATTAAAAGTGGTATATTTAAAGGTCTATTTCATTCTATATCAGCATTTTGCAATGCAGGTTTTGATATTATTGGTAATACAAGTCTTATGTGTTATTCTGATGATATTGTAATAAATTTAGTTATTATGCTACTTATTATAATAGGCGGTCTAGGCTTTCCTGTAGCTCAAGATATTATAGAAATGATTTATCATATTTTTGTGAAAAAATATAGTGTCAAATTTTCAATTGGAAGGCTTAAGTTGCAGTCGAAAATTGCTTTAACTACAACAATTTTATTAATTATTGGCGGAGCATTTGCAATATTTGTGTTTGAATTTAATAATTATAAAACTATTGGAAATATGAACCTATTTGGTAAAGTGTTAGCATCTTTTTTTCAGTCTGTAACATTAAGAACTGCTGGATTTTCTAGTATTGACCAAGGGTCAATGAATTATGCTTCTAAATTGATTAGTTCTGTTCTTATGTTTGTTGGTGGTTCACCAACAGGTACAGCTGGTGGTGCAAAAACTGTAACTATGGCAATTTTATTTTTTGCTGTTTTGTCGTTAATAAAAGGCAAAGACGAGATAAATGCTTATAATAGAACTATTGGTTTTGATATGTTGCAAAAGGCTTTATCTGTAGTTATTATGATGCTTACTGTTATTGTAATAGCTGTTATTATTCTTTCTCTTACAGAAGCTAATTTATTAGTAGCAAATGGCGGAAAATTTGAACTTTTGGATATATTTTATGAAACAGTTTCAGCTATTTGTACTGTTGGAGTTACAACAGGCATTACGCCGTTATTGTCGTCAATTGGTAAAATAGTAATTATTATATGTATGTATATAGGTAGAATTGGACCTATTACACTTGCTATTGCTTTGTCAGGTAAGGGTAAAAATAAAAATACTATTCATTATCCAGAAGGCAATGTAATTGTAGGCTAGGAGGGTTTGTAAAATGAAAAATAAACAGTTTGCTGTTATTGGTTTGGGAAGATTTGGAACAGCTGTGACTAAGACTTTAGTTGAAAACGGTTATGATGTACTATGCTGTGACAAAGATATGGCAATTGTTAAAAGAATTGAGCCTTATGTTACAAAGGCAATTCAAATTGATGTAATGAATGAAAATTCTGTAGAAGCATTAGGCTTAAATAATTTTGATGTTGTAATTATTGCCATAGGTGATAGCCTTGAGTCAAGTGTAATGGCAACAATGTATGCAAAAGAAGCAGGAGTAAAAAAAGTTATTGTCAAAGCTCAAAATTTATCTGAAAAGAAAATACTTGAAAAAATTGGAGCAGATAAGGTTATAATGCCTGAAGTAGATTCAGGAAAAAGGCTTGCAATCAATCTTATAACAACAAATGTAATAGAATATATTAGTTTTTCTGAAAAATTTGCAATGGCAGAAATAGCTCCATTAAAAGAGTGGATAGGCAAAACTATTTCTCAAGCTAATATTAGAGCAAAGTATGGATTTAATGTGGTTGCTATAAAAGAAAACGACAATGTAATTGTAACACCTAAGCCAGATGATGTTATTAATGACATATCTATACTTGTTATAATAGGTGAAAGTAGTCAAATTCAAAAATTTAATTAGAGGTTAATATGGAACAATATATTGATAGTATTCATAATAAGGTTATAAAAGAAATAAATGCACTTAAAAATAAAAAGGATAGAGAAAAAAGAGGACTTTTTATTTTAGAGGGTGACAGATTAATATCTGAAATAGATGAAAACTGGAAAATTGAATATGTAGTTGTAAGTAAAAGTTATGTAGGAAACATAGAAAAATATGATAAGGTTTACATAGTGTCTGATGATATGTTCTCTAAAATATCAGATACAGTAAATCCACAAGGAATAATGGCAGTCTGTCATATTAAGGATTTTGATGTGGTTGAAATAGATAGTAATGAAAATCCTTTTTATATAATACTTGAAAATGTTATGGACCCAGGCAATATGGGAACTATTATTAGAACTGCTGATGCTTCTGGAGCAGACGGCATATTTTTAAGCAAAGGCTGTGTTGATATATATAACCCTAAGGTAATTAGGGCAACAATGGGTTCAATATTTCACTTGCCGATTTATAGAAATATTAATGTAATTGATTTAGTTAAGGATTTTAATAATAAAGATATTACTACTTTAGCTGCCCATTTAAAGGGAAATACAACACCATACAAAATCAATATGAAAAAAGGTTGTGCTATAATAATTGGCAATGAGGCTAACGGTTTAAGTGATGAGCTAAGCAATACTGCTAATTGCCTTGTTAAAATTCCTATGCCAGGTAAGGCAGAAAGTATGAATGCGGGAATTGCTGCAGGAATACTTATTTATGAAGCTGTTAGACAAAGGTTAGGTGATTAGATTGAAAAGAATAAGTTGGGACGAATATTTTATGAGTATGGCAGAACTTGCAAGCAAGCGTTCGACTTGTTTAAGACGACAGGTAGGTGCTGTAATAGTTAGAGATAATCAAGTACTTGCCACTGGTTACAATGGAGCTCCTAAAGGATTGCCTAATTGCTGTGATTTAGAAAAATGCTTAAGGCAAGAAATGGGTATCCCTAGCGGTGAAAGACAAGAACTTTGCCGAGCTGTACACGCCGAAAATAATGCTATAACACAATGTGCTGTAAATGGTGTAAGCTGTAAGGGTGGTACACTTTATGTAACTGCAAGTCCTTGTATTATGTGTACAAAGCAGTTAATTAACGCAGGTATAGTTAGAATTGTTGCCAAAGAAATGTACCCAGAAAATATGGGAAGAAAAATGCTTGAGGAAAGTGGCATAGTTTTTGAACTATTTAACGAAATAAATTAAATTTTAGCCGACAGTTATCTGTTGGCTAATTTGATGTATAATAGGGAATTTACTTGTATATATGCTTAATTTGTGTTAAAATCAATATTAGTTTTTATAGGAGGTAATGAAATGAAAGTAAATTTTAAAAGAGTCATAAGTGCTGTGCTTTCGGCAACTATGTTAATTGGCTCTGTGCCAGCTTTTGCTGCAAATCAGTCAAAGACAACTACAATAACTGTAGGTAAAGACGGAGATTGTGATTACAAAACTATACAGGAGGCTTTAAACTCTATTAAGGATACGCCTACAGAAAAATATAGAGCTGTTATTAGAGTAAATCCTGGAACATATAATGAAAGTGTTACTATTGATAAACCTTATGTAACTATAACAAATGCTAGAAAAAGTGGCGATGTAGTTATAACTTATGATAAGGCAAATGGTCATTCAGATAAAGCTAAGAATTTTGGAACAGATAAAACTGCAACAGTAACAGTAGCTGAGTCTGCAACTGGTTTTAAAGCAGAGAATATTACATTTGTTAATTCTTATAACATTGATGAACCTGATAATGATAAGAGAAAGCAGGTTCAAGCTGTTGCTCTTGAAACTATTGCTGATAAGGTTGTGTTAGATAACTGTAATTTTATTGGTAGACAAGATACATTATATTTAAAAGGTGCATCTAAGGGTCAAAATGTTGCAAGTGCTAATTCAGCAAGAGTTTATTTAAACAATTGTTATGTAGAAGGTACTGTTGACTTTATATTTGGTGATGCTACAGCTTATTTTGATAAGTGTAATATTAATATGGCATATTATCAAAATGGTGGTCATTTTACAGCACCAAATACAACTCTTTACAATATAGGTTATGTTTTTAATGAATGTAAACTTACAGTAGACAAAAAGTTTACAAGTGATATGGCTGAAAAAATAGATTTAGGCAGACCTTGGCAGTGTGATAGTGCATATCCAAATTCTGGCTCAAACTCAGTTTATATTAATTGTACTATGCCAGAATTAATGAATAGCAATGGATTTAGCCTTTGGGATAGTAATACTATTAAAAATAAGGTTAGATTTTATGAATATGGTTCAAAAACTGCAACAGGTCACGCTATTGACTTAAGCAAAAGAGCTGATTTTGTTAAGGTGCTTACATCTCAGCAAGCTGAAAGCTATAATGCTTATAATGTTTTAAAGGGTTATGATAATTGGAACCCTACAGGTGGTTCTGGAAAACTTTTACCTTGTGATGTTACATTAAATAGTTATAGTACATCAATTCCGATTAATGAAACTTTTGAACTTAAGTCTAATAATTTACCAATTGAATATAATGGCAAAGTAACATATTCATCAAGTGATGACTCTGTTGCAACAGTTGATGCAAATGGTGTAATTAAGGCTAAAAAGATTGGAAAAGCTGTTGTAAAGGCAACTAATGAAGTTGGCTCATACGGTACAATTGATATTAATGTTACAGCAGAAAGAACTGCATTGCCAGATGTTGAAACAATATCTATTACAAATGAAAGTAAATTAATTGTTGGTCAGAAGTTAGTGGCTAAATATTCATATCAATTGAACAGTGACAATGCCATTGATGCTGCTAAAATTCGTTGGTATGCTGTAAAGGGCAATGAAAAATACCTTATTAAAGAAGGTGTTGGAGAATACTTTAGTACATATACAGTATTACCAGAGGATATTGGCTGCAAAATTATGCTTCAGGTTTATCCATCAACAGTAACAAATTACGGCGAATATGGTAAGCCTGCATCATATACTACAGAAAATGAAGTACAAGCTAAATCTGGAGATAGTTCAAAGAGTTATAGAACAAACTTTAATGATATGGCTAACTGGAAAACAGAGGGAAGTTGGAATACAATTAATAAATATGACAATAGCTTTTTAACAGCTGGTTGCAATGATGGTTCAACTTCTTTTATGGAATATACTAAGGAAAGTTTTGATAACATTACATTAAAAGGTAGATTTAGATTTAACCCAGAAAGAAAGGGTTTAACTACAGAAGGCTTTTACAATATTTATATGAATTACAGTCCAGATGGTAATTCATACTATGTATTAAAAATTGATAGAGGTAGTAACACAAAGAGCTTAATGCTTTATTTATATAAGGTATTAAATGGTGAAGAAACATTGCTTGCTAGCGATACAACAAGCCTCAAAAACAATATTTATCAAAATGCAGGCGAAGATAATCCATATTTTAATATTGAATTAAGTAAAAATAATGACAAGATTGAAATGAGCTTTGCTCTTGAAGGCTCTAATAAGGCTTTAGCTGCTTTATCTGCTAAAGATGCTACACCTTTAACAGCTGGATTTATAGGTTTTAAGGCTGGTGGTGATGATAATGTTGTTCTTATGGATAATATGTCTGTTACAAGCAAAACATCAACTGATAATAGCCACAAAACTAAATTATACTTAATGGGTGATTCTACAGCTGTATCTTATGGTGATGATAACACTATAGGTGGTTGGGGTGAATACCTTGTAAATTATTTTGATGACAATGTAGATATTATTAATAAGGCTGAAGGTGGTAGGTCTGCTCGTTCATACCTTAATCAAGGTAGACTTAAGGAAGTTCTTAATGAAGTTGGTACTGGTGACTATGTGTTTATTCAGTTTGGTACTAATGACCAAAGAACAGATGATAATGCCTTTATGGAACACGCTGTAATGTTAGGTGAACCTAATGCTAATGGAATATATCCAACAATACCTGGTGTAAAGTGTGATACACCACAGTATATTTATGATTTTTATAAAGATAGTGATTATCCTTATGAAAAGACTTTCTATCCTTATGAAAGTGGTACTTTTAAGTGGTATATGTTACAGCACGTATCAGCAATAAAGAAAACTGGTGCAACACCTGTTTTACTTACTCCAATGTGTAGACTTTTCTTTAATAGTGAGGGTAAGATTGTACCACACTTTGGAGAAAATGACGGTTATATTGAAGCAATAAGACAGCTTGCTAAGGAAGAAAATATTGAGTGCATTGATATGTATGACATAACTAAAAAGCTTTATGAAAGTTATGGCGTTATGACAACTCAAGGACTTCATAATATTAAGTCTGATGGTACTGTGGATTTAACTCATTATAATAAGTTTGGTGCTAATATTATTGCTAGCAAAATGTCAGAGGCTATTAAAAATTCTACTTTAACTATAAATGCTGATGTAATTAATTCAAGCATTGCTGTTAGTAAGACTGATGCTTTAAGAAGTGCTAATTTGTATGTTGTAGGTAGCAATTCAGCATCAGGTATAAACAATGATAATATGGCTATTAAATCTGGTGGTTTTGGAAATTACTTACAAAAGTATCTTTCAAGTAAAATAAAGGTTAATAATCTTGCAGTTGCTAATTCAACAGTTAAAAGTTATGTAAAAACTGATGAGTATAAAAAATTAATGGATAACATTACTGAAGGCGATTACATTGTTATTGATTTTGGAGAAAACGATGCTGATTATATTAATAGTAAAACAGAGTATAACAAGTATTCTTATCCATCTAATAGTGAAACAGATATAGACTCATTTAACTATTATTTATACAATTATTATATTAAGCCAGCTAAGGATAAAAAAGCAGTAATTATTGTTACAACTCCAACAGCTGAAAGAAACTTTGTTAATGGTGAGTATACTCCTGTTGCTAATCCTTATATTGACAATGTTGTTGCAATGGTACAAAAGTATTCAACATTCTATGTTAATTTAAACAATGTTACAACTGATATTTACAAAACAATGGGTGAAGAAGGTAGTAAGGTTATTAATGCTTATGACAAAGATGGAAATATTAATAATAAAGTTTTAAGTGAATTTGGTGCTGAACTTGTAGCTAAAAAGTTCCTTACTATGATGCAATCATCATCAGCTTCATTAAAGGATTATATTAATAACGAAACATTGACAGCATCTACACCTATGACTAGAGCTGATTTTGTTACAATGGCAATGAATTTAATAGAAACTGATAATAAGGCTTATAATAACTTTGATGATGTTACAAAAGGCAAGAGTTATGAAAATGCTGTTGGCTCAGCAAAGGAATTAGGTATTGTTAAAGCTGTATCTGGCAATTACTTTATGCCTGAAAGCACACTTACTGGTGATTTTGCTGTTAGTGTTATTGAAAATATATTAAAGTTTAAAAACAAAGATACCAATATGGAAGATGTATATAGTCTATTAAAGGGCGATGTATCCAGTGAAATTGGTATTTGGGCTATTGACAGATTATGTGAGGAGTTACGATAATATGAAATTTATATCTTGGAATGTAAATGGACTTAGAGCTTGTGTTGGCAAAAATTTTATGGACTTTTTTAAAGAAATAGATGCTGATATTTTTTCTGTTCAAGAAACTAAGTTACAGGAGGGTCAAATTAATCTTGACCTTCTTAACTATCATCAGTACTGGAACTATGCAGAAAAAAAGGGATATTCTGGTGTAGCTGTATTTACAAAAACAAAACCTATTTCAGTAACTTATGGTTTAGGAATTGAAGAACACGACAAAGAGGGAAGAGTAATAACTTGTGAATTTGATGATTTTTATTATGTAACTTGCTATACTCCTAACTCTCAAAGTGAGCTTGCTCGACTTGATTACAGAATGACTTGGGAAGATGCTTTTAGAAATTATTTAATTGAACTTGATAAAAATAAACCTGTTATATTATGTGGTGACTTAAATGTTGCCCATAATGAAATTGATTTAAAAAATCCTAAAACAAATAGAAAAAATGCTGGCTTTTCCGATGAGGAAAGAGCTAAGTTTACTCAGCTTTTAGATGCTGGCTTTATAGATAGCTTTAGATATTTTTATCCTAATATTGAGGGTATTTATAGTTGGTGGAGCTATAGATTTAAGGCAAGAGAAAAAAATGCAGGTTGGCGTATTGATTATTATGTAGTAAGCGAAAGATTAAAGGACAGACTTGAAGATGCTAAAATTCATACAGAAATATTTGGCTCTGACCATTGTCCTGTTGAATTGGATATAAGGTGAAAAAATGCACAAATTGATTAATGCTGTTGATGCTAAAAAAATTATAGATGAAAATACAGATGTAGCTATTGTTGATGTGAGAGAAGAAGATGAGCTTGTTGAAGGCTATATAGAAAATTCTATTCTTATTCCTTTAGATACAGTTGAAAGTCAAGCTGAAAATATACTTAAAGATAAAAATCAAACTATTTTAGTATATTGTAGAAGTGGTAGAAGAAGTGCTATGGCTTGTGATGTATTAGATAGTCTTGGTTATACTGATGTGTACGATTTTGGCGGTATCATTGATTGGCCTTTTGAAAAGGTTATGTAATATAATTTGGCTATAATAATTAGTAAATTTACTAGTTACCATAGCCATTTTTTTATTTGTTTAAAATATATATCATTAAGTTTAAATATGAAGCAAATATACACCATAGTAAATAGGGTATTTGTAAGTATGCAGCTAATGGACTTATATTATAAAATTTTATAATCATTATAATTATAAGTGCGATTAAAATAAGTAACCATATAAAAGCAAATAGGTATTGATTTAATGCAAAAAATATTATACTCCAGCAAAAATTAAAAAATAGTTGAATACCATATATTTTTAGAGCTGTGTTTTTGTCTTTGCTGTTTGACATATAAATTATATATGAAGAAATACCCATTAATATAAACAATATTGTCCATACAATAGGAAATGTAATTGAGGGTGGACTTAAAGGTGGTTTATTTAATGTTTGGTAAACTTCCATATTATTACTTATAAGGGCAGATAAAGCACCTATAGCTATAGGTATAAGTATTGATATAATTAAGGCACTTTTATTTTTTATTTTTTGCATATAATACCTCCTACAAATTAGTTTCGTTATAAACTAAAATATTTGCTAACATATCACTTAAAACTACTAGGTCTGCTGCCAACATAGCTATATCTTCATTAGATAAAGAAGCAGAAAGTTGACAGGCTAAAGATGATAATAGGTATAAATTTGAACAGCTATTCATAATTTACCTCTACGGCTTTATTAAAGTATATAACTTTATGATTGAAAATATAGCTTAAATAGTTAGGATTATTTATTATTTTATATAAAAGAAAAGCATAAAATAATAATGAGGTGATTTTATGAAATTATTATTAAAAAAGAAACCCTTGTTTATTATGTTATCGGCTTTGTTTATTGTAGGATTATTGTCAGTTGCTGTGCCAGTTGTTAGGGGGTCGCTATATCCAGATGCTGTTTTTACATCTTCTACTAAGAGAAAATTGCCAATTTATTGTGTAGACACACAAGGTAAACCACAAATTTCTATTAGTTTTGATGCTGCCTGGGGAGCAGAAGATACAGATACACTTATAGAAATTTTAAAAAATAATAATGTAAATGCAACATTCTTTTTGTGTGGCTATTGGGTTGATAAGTATCCAGAGGAGGTAAAAAAGATATACGAAGCAGGTAATGATATTGGTAATCATAGTAATACTCATCCTCATAGTTCTAAATTGAGCCTTGAGGATAATAAAAAAAATATAATGGAATGTCATAATAAAATAAAGGCGTTATTAAATATTGAGCCAAACTTGTATAGACCTCCTTTTGGTGAGTATAATGACACTGTAATTACTGCGGCTGAGGAGTGTAATTATTATCCTATACAGTGGGATATTGATAGCTTGGATTGGAAAGAATTAGGGACTAAACACGAAATAAATCAGGTTCTTAATCACAAACATTTGGGCAATGGTTCAATAATATTATTTCATAATGATGCTAAATTTACACCAGAGGTTTTAGATACCATAATTAAAGGCTTAAAAGATAAGGGCTATGAAATAGTGCCAATTAGTCAACTTATACATAAAGAAAATTATACCATAGACCAAGAGGGTCGCCAAATACTAAATAAGTAAAATTTATTTTATTTATAAAACAAGGATGAAATTAATAACTTCATCCTTGTTTTTGAATATACAAAGGTATTTATTTTTTAGGCGGTCTTTCACCGAAGTATTGATAGTAATCAGTTTTAACATTACCGTTAAATAATTTTCTTTTCTTATCAGCTTTTCTTCCATATAATTTTTCAAAACCTTCGTGAGAAGTAATAAAATATGTAGACCAAGTTTTATTTGCTTTGAAAAGTTTGCCCATATCGGTATAAAGTCTTTCTACATCGTCAAGATTACCCATTCTTTCAGCATAAGGTGGATTAGATACACAAACACCATAATTACCCATTAGCTTAAGTTTATTAAATGGTATCTGTCTAAATATTATACAATCATCAACACCGGCATTTTCAGCATTTACCTTTGCTATTTCAACAGCGTGAGCATTTATATCTGAACCATATATTTGTAATTCACAATCATAATCTATAGCAGAATAAGCTTTTTTTCTTTCTTCTTGCCAAAGCTCTTTAGGTATAAAATCCCAATCTTCAGCAGCGAATTTTCTGCTAAGTCCTGGAGCAATATTGCGACCAATCATTGCTGCTTCAATAGGAAGTGTGCCTGAACCACAACAAGGGTCAAGGAATATTCTGTCCTTTTTCCAATAGCTTAACTCTATAAGGGCAGCAGCCATAGTTTCCTTTAATGGAGCGATTACTTGCCCGTGACGGTAACCTCTTTTGTGGAGTGAAGGTCCAGATGTATTAAGTGTAATTGTTACCTTATTTTTTAAAAGTGAAACTTGTACAGTATATTCTGCTCCAGTCTTTGGAAATCTTTTTATATCGTATTTAGTTTGCAATTTTTTGATAATAGCTTTTTCTGTAATAGACTGACAAGCTGGCACACTAGAAAGTGTAGACTTAAAAGATTTGCCAGTAACAATAAAATTTCCGTCTTTAGGAATAAGGTCAGTCCAAGGTAAAGCAAAAGTATTATCGAAAAGTTCTTCAAAAGTTACTGCCTCAAATTCACCAATAACAAGTAATACCTTATCTGCTGTACGAAGCCATAAATTTGATTGAACAATTCCTCTATAGTCTGCTGTATATTCAACATAACCGTCTGACACTTTAATATCTGTAAAACCTAATTTTTCAATTTCTCTTTTTGCAACAGCTTCAAGTCCAAATGTTGTTGTTGCTCTAAGCTTAATTTTATTCATTTTATTCTCCTATTATACTACATAAAATTTAGTAAAATGTACTTTATAGTAACAGTATAACTTTTTTTCGGATTTTTTGCAATTATAAATTGAATTATCTTTAAATTTGTTGTATACTAATGTTAAAAATAATTATAAGAGGTTTGCTATGTATAAATTATTAAAGACAGAAGGCAATGCTAAAAGGGGCCAGCTAGAAACTGTACACGGCACTATTCAAACTCCTGTATTTATGAATGTAGGCACAACTGCTGCTATTAAAGGAGCGGTTTCTACTGAAGATTTACAGAATATTAAGTGTCAGGTTGAGCTTTCTAATACTTATCACCTTCATTTAAGACCAGGAGATAAGGTGGTTAAAAAACTTGGTGGTCTTCATAAGTTTATGGTTTGGGACAAACCTATCCTTACAGACTCTGGCGGATTTCAGGTTTTTTCTCTTACTACACTTAGAAAAATCAAAGAAGAGGGTGTTTACTTTAATTCGCACATTGATGGTCACAAAATATTTATGGGACCTGAAGAAAGTATGACAATTCAATCAAACTTAGCATCAACTATTGCTATGGCATTTGATGAATGTCCTCCATCTCTTGCAGATAGGTCATATATTCAAAAGTCTGTTGAAAGAACAACTCGTTGGCTTGAGCGATGTATTGTTAAAATGAATGAGCTTAATTCACTTGAGGATACTATAAATAAACATCAACTACTGTTTGGTATCAATCAGGGTGGTACATTAAAGGATATTAGAATTGAACACGCTAAAAGAATAAGTGAGTTTGATTTGCCAGGATATGCTATTGGCGGTCTTGCTGTAGGAGAAAGTCACGAGAAGATGTATGAAACAATTGAAAATGTAGTTCCATATTTACCTAAAAATAAGCCAACTTATTTAATGGGTGTAGGTACTCCTGCTAATATTCTTGAAGCTGTTGATAGAGGTGTTGACTTTTTTGATTGTGTATTACCAGCTAGAAATGGTAGACACGCAAATGTTTATACCAATAAAGGTAAGTTAAATTTACTTAATGCTAAGTATGAGCTTGATGATACACCAATAGATAATGAATGTCATTGTCCAACTTGTCAAAAGTACAGCAAAGCATATATTAGACATTTATTTAAGGCTAAGGAAATGCTTGCAATGCGACTTTGTGTTATTCACAATCTTTATTTCTTCAATAATATGATGGAAGAAATAAGAAATGCTCTTGATGAAGGTAAGTTTTCAGAATATAAAAAAATGCGATTAGAAGGCTTTCTTGAAAACGACAAAAAATGAAATTAATATATAAACAGAAAGGATAACTATTATGTCTATTAAAAGAATTTTTGTAGAAAAGAAAAAAGGCTGTGATATTGAGGCTAGCCAGCTCTTTGCTGATATTAAGGAGAATTTTGAAATATCAGCTCTTGAAGGTTTAAGAATACTTTACAGATATGATGTAGAAGATATATCTGATGAGGCTTTTGCTGTAGCTGAAAAAACTATTTTCTCAGAACCTCCTGTTGATAATGTTTATCTTGAAAAGTTTGATATGGCTGAAGATGAAGTAGCTTTTGGTATGGAATATTTACCAGGTCAGTATGACCAGCGAGCTGACTCTGCTATGCAGTGTGTTCAGATTATATCTGGTGATGATAACGCTGTTATTAATGCTGCTAAAATTTTTGTTTTAAAGGGTAAATTAACAGTAGGTGATATTGAAAAGATTAAGAACTATTGTATCAACCCTGTTGACTCAAGAGAGGCTTCAATGGAAAAGCCAGAAACATTAAGAATGAAGCTTAATATTCCAGAAACTGTTGAAACATTAACTGGTTTTATTGACAAAAATGAAGAAGAACTTCTTGCATTAAGAGCTGAAATGGGTCTTGCAATGAGTGATGCTGATATTATTTTCTGTCAGAAATATTTTAAGGATACTGAAAAGAGAGACCCTAGCATTACTGAAATTAAGGTTATTGATACTTATTGGTCTGACCATTGTAGACATACTACTTTTGCAACAAATATAACAGATGTTAAATTTGAAGATGGCAAGTATAAGAAAGTAATTGAAGATGCTTATAATATGTATCTTGACTTGAAGAAAGATTTAGGCAGAGAAAATAAGCCACAGTGTTTAATGGATATTGCAGTTATGGGTATGCGTGCATTAAAGGCTCAGGGCAAGCTTGCTAATTTTGATGAATCAGAAGAAATTAATGCTTGTAGCATTGTTGTTCCAGTTGATATTGATGGTAAGACAGAAGATTACCTTATTATGTTCAAGAACGAAACTCATAATCACCCAACAGAAATTGAACCTTTTGGTGGTGCAGCAACTTGTATTGGTGGTTGTATAAGAGACCCACTTTCAGGTAGAAGTTATGTATATCAGGCAATGAGAGTTACTGGTGCTGGTGACCCTACAGTTCCTGTACAGGATACTATTGATGGTAAGCTTCCACAGTCTAAGCTTGTTCGTTCTGCTGCTCACGGTTATAGTTCTTATGGTAACCAGATTGGCCTTGCTACTGGTCAGGTTACAGAAATCTATGATGAAGGCTATGTTGCTAAGAGAATGGAAATCGGTGCTGTTATAGCTGCTGCTAAAAAGAGTGATGTTGTAAGAGAAAGACCTGAAAAGGGTGACATTATTATATTAACTGGTGGTAGAACAGGTAGAGATGGTTGCGGTGGTGCAACTGGTTCTTCTAAGGAACATAATACAGAGTCTATTCATACTTGTGGTGCTGAAGTTCAAAAGGGTAATGCACCTACAGAGAGAAAGATACAGAGATTATTTAGAAATTCTGAAGTAAGTAGAATGATTAAGAGATGTAACGACTTTGGTGCAGGTGGTGTATCTGTTGCTATTGGCGAACTTGCAGATGGTCTTGAAATTAATCTTGACTTAGTACCTAAGAAATATGAAGGTCTTGACGGCACTGAACTTGCTATTTCTGAATCTCAGGAAAGAATGGCTGTTGTTGTTGATAAAAATGATGTAGATAGATTTATTAAGTTTGCTAATGAAGAAAACCTTGAAGCTACAGTTGTTGCAGAAGTAACAGATGACAGAAGATTAAAGATGTTCTGGAATGGCAACGATATTGTAAATATTTCAAGAGATTTCCTTGACACAAATGGTGCTGCACAGTATACAACAGTAGAGGTTAAGTCACCTGCTGAAAAGCCTGCTAAGATTGAAACTGCTGGCAATATTAAGGAAAAATGGCTTGAAGTTCTTTCTGACTTAAATGTAGCTTGTCAAAAGGGTCTTTCTGAAAGATTTGACTCAACTATTGGTGCTGGTACAGTTCTTATGCCATTTGGTGGTAAAAATCAGCTTACTCCAGTAGAAGCAATGGCTGCTAAAGTACCTGTTTTAGAAGGTGATACAACTACAGCTACACTTATGAGTTTTGGCTATAATCCAAAGGTTGCTAAGTGGAGTCCTTTCCACGGTGCATTATATGCCGTAGTTGAATCTGTTGCTAAAATTGTTGCAACTGGTGGTAATTATGATTCTTGTAGACTTACTTTCCAGGAATACTTTGAAAGATTAGGTAATGCACCTGAAAGATGGGGCAAACCATTTAGTGCATTGCTTGGTGCTTTAGTTGCACAGATGAAGCTTGGTACAGCTTCAATTGGTGGTAAGGATAGTATGTCTGGTACATTTAATGATTTAGATGTTCCACCTACATTAGTTTCATTCGCTGTTGATGTTTCAGATGTTAATACTATTATTTCACCTGAACTTAAGACTATTGAAAGCTATATTGTTAAAATTACAACTAAATATGATGATAATGATTTACCTGTATTTGATTCACTTATTAAGAATTTCAAGTTAGTTAGTAAGCTTATTAAAAATAAGGCTGTTACTGCTGCTTCTACAATTGGTCAGGGTGGTGTTGCTGCAGCTTTAAGTAAAATGGCATTTGGTAATGACATTGGTTTTGAAATAAATGATGATGATTTATTTAATTATAATTATGGTTCATTTATTCTTGAAATGCCAGGTGATGAGGAGTCAGTTAAGGAACTTTTAGCAGGTTATGATTATAAGCTAATTGGCGAAACAATTGAAGAGAACATATTTAAGGTAAATGGTGAAGATATAACCATTGAAGAGGCTAAAAAGACTTGGTTTAAGCCACTTGAAAAAATATTCCCAACTAAGTATTATAGTGCATTTGATACAAAGGATATTACTCTTAAACCATTTGAAGTTGCTGTTAAAAAGCACACTGGTAAGGGCATTGCTGCACCTAGAGTATTCATTCCTGTATTCCCAGGTACTAATTGTGAATATGATACTAAGAAGGCTTTTGAAAATGCCGGTGCTATTGCTGATACTCTTGTTATAAGTAACCTTAAGAATGAATGGCTTGCTGAGAGTATTGATAAAATGGCTGAGATGATTAATAATAGTCAAATTATTATGATTCCTGGCGGTTTCTCTGCTGGTGATGAGCCAGAGGGTTCTGGTAAATTTATCGCTGCTGTATTTAGAAATCCAAAGGTTAGAGAGGCTACTATGAACTTACTTAAGAACAGAGATGGTCTTATGTTAGGTATTTGTAATGGTTTCCAGGCACTTATTAAACTTGGTCTTGTACCTTATGGTGAAATTAGAGATATGGAAGAAACAGCTCCAACTCTTACATTTAATACAATTGGTCGTCACGTATCTTGCCTTGCAGATACTAAGATTATTTCTGATAAGTCACCTTGGTTATGGAATACTGCAGTTGGTCAGGTTCATAGAGTAGCTTTCTCACACGGTGAAGGTAGATTTATGGCTGATGAAGCTACTATTAAGGCTCTTGCTGAAAATGGTCAGATTGCAACTCAATATGTAAATGTTAATGGTGAACCAACTTATGATATTAAGTATAACCCAAATGGCTCTATATATGCTGTTGAAGGTATTACTAGTCCTGATGGTAGAGTATTAGGTAAGATGGGTCATTCAGAAAGAATTGGCAATGGTGTATTTACTAATGTACCAGGTGAAAAGGACCAGAAGATATTTATTTCAGGTGTTGAATATTTTAAATAATATATATTTAATTAGAGTATGTCTTATTGAATATATAAGGCATACTCTGAATAAAATAAAGATTGCAGGGTATAATTATAGTTAAAAGTAGTATATTTTGCATAATTTCTTGTAAATTTGTTTAACAAAATTGTAGCATATTGATAAATATTAAAATTTTACACTAATTTTAAAAAAAAATGTTTAAAGATGTGGAAATTTGTGCTATAATTAGGTTTAGTTAATGTTATGAATTGACTTATTATATTGTTATATTTATAACATACTGTCTTGCAAAACCTTGTGTTTTGCGTGATATTTATTTATTTTTTAGGAGGAAATAAAAAATGGTTAAAGTTGCTATTAATGGTTTTGGTCGTATTGGTAGACTTGCTTTCAGACAGATGTTCGCTGCTGATGGTTACGAAGTTGTTGCTATCAACGATTTAACTGCACCAAGAGTATTAGCTCACTTATTAAAGTATGATTCAACTCAGGGTAAGTTCAACGGTACTGTTGAAGCTAAGGAATCTTCTATCGTTGTAAACGGTAAGGAAATCGAAATTTACAAAGAGGCTGATGCTTCTAAGCTTCCTTGGGGCGAATTAGATGTAGATGTAGTACTTGAGTGTACTGGTTTCTATACTTCTAAGGATAAGGCTTCTGCTCACCTTACAGCAGGTGCTAAGAAGGTTGTTATTTCTGCTCCAGCAGGTAATGACTTACCTACAATCGTATTCAGCGTAAACGAGAAGACTTTAACAGCTGATGATAAGATTATCTCTGCTGCTTCTTGTACTACTAACTGTTTAGCTCCTATGGCTAAGGCTCTTAACGAGTATGCTCCTATTCAGGCTGGTATTATGTCAACTATCCACGCTTACACTGGTGACCAGATGACTCTTGATGGTCCTCAGAGAAAGGGTGACTTAAGAAGATCTAGAGCTGCTGCTGTTAATATCGTTCCTAACTCTACTGGTGCTGCTAAGGCTATCGGTTTAGTTATTCCAGAACTTAACGGTAAGTTAATCGGTTCTGCTCAGAGAGTTCCAGTTCCTACTGGTTCTACTACTATCCTTACAGCTGTTGTTAAGGGTGCTGATGTAACTGTTGAAGGTATCAATGCTGCTATGAAGGTTGCTGCTTCTGATTCTTTCGGTTACAATGAAGACGAAATCGTTTCTTCTGATATTGTTGGTATCACTTATGGTTCATTATTTGATTCAACTCAGACAATGGTAAATAAGATTGCTGATGATTTATATGAAGTACAGGTTGTTTCTTGGTATGATAACGAAAATTCTTACACTAGCCAGATGGTAAGAACTATCAAGTATTTTGCTGAGTTAGACAAGTAATTCAATTAAAAACTATGTTGTTTTTGAGAGCTGTTATTTAATATAATGGCTCTCTTTTTGTATGGGTATGTTATGTATTTTTTAGGTTTATTAATGATTATTTACTATTTTATAATAGTAATATTAAATGGATTTGGAACATCATTTTCTTTGTTTTGGCTTATATTTGGAATATTTTTTGCATTATCTTATTTTTATAGAAAACAGAAAATATATAGAATATTAAACTATATTACAAAAATAATTATTTGTATATTCTGCGTATTTCAAATATTTCTTGTTTATTATATGAACACTGAAACAGTTGATAATGCTGATTATGTTATTGTACTTGGAGCAAAAGTAAATGGTACGATTCCTAGTGATGCTCTAATGTCAAGGATAGAAAAGTGTGCAGACTATATGCAAACACATAAAAATTCTATAGCTATAGCATCTGGTGGTAAAGGTTTAAATGAAGATATTAGTGAAGCAGAAGCTATAAAAAAAGAACTAATAAATAAGGGCATTGAAGAAAATAGAATTTTGACAGAAAATAAATCAAGAACTACTGTTGAAAATATTAAGTATTCTGCAAAATTAATAAGTAAATATAAAAAAGTTGCTGTTATTACTAGTGATTACCATATATTTAGAGCTTTAATTATTTGTAAGTCCTATGGAATTAATGCAGTAGGTGGCATTGGAGTTTCATCAAATAAGTATATGTTTATTCATAATGCTACACGAGAATTCTTAACATTTTGTATTGATTTATTTAAAGGAAATATAAAAGTTTATTTTAGCTAACTAAAGTGTTGATTTTATGCTTTTTTTGTGTTATTATATACCTAAATATTTTTACAAGGGAGAATAAAAATGAAAGATATTAAAGTTGCAATTCTTGGTGCTGGTACAGTTGGTACTGGTGTTTACAAATTAATAAATAAGCAAAAAGATGAAATGATTCATAAAATTGGCGGTAATATGGAAATTGCTAAAATTCTTGTTAGAAATAAAAGCAAAGCAAGAGATGGCATAGATAATTCGTTATTAACTGATGATTTTAATGAAATTTTAAATGATGATAGTATTAATATTGTAGTTGAAGTTATGGGTGGTATTGAGCCAGCTAAAACTTATATTGAGGCTGCATTAAGAAAAGGCAAGCACATTGTAACAGCTAATAAGGATTTAATGGCATCTCAAGGTCACGAACTTATGGATATTGCAAAGGAAAATAAGTGTGATATTCTTTTTGAAGCTGCTGTAGCTGGTGCTATTCCTATTATTAGACCTTTAAAGCAGTGTCTTGCAGGTAATTATATATCTGAAATTTTAGGTATAGTAAATGGTACAACTAACTTTATACTTACTAAAATGACAAAAGATGGAATGGAATTTGATGATGCTCTTAAAATGGCTCAGGACTTAGGTTATGCTGAAGCTGACCCTACAGCCGATGTTGAAGGTTATGATGCTGGTAGAAAAATGGCAATTATGGCATCTATAGCTTTTAATACTAGGGTTACATTTGATGATGTTTATACTGAAGGTATAACTAAGATTACAGCTAAAGATATTAAATATGCTAAAGATATGGATTGCGATATTAAACTTTTAGGTGTAGCTAAAAATACTGAAAATGGTATTGAAGTTAAGGTTCACCCAATGCTTATACCAAGCAACCATTCATTAGCATCTGTTAATGACTCATTTAATGCTGTATTTGTTCACGGTGATGCTGTAGATGATGCAATGTTTATGGGTAGAGGTGCTGGCGAACTTCCAACTGCTAGTGCTGTAATGGGTGATATAATTGATGTTGCAAGAAATATTAAATTTAACTGTAATGGTAGAATTGGTTGTACTTGCTATAAGGAAATACCTATTAAAAATATTGATGACACTGAAAGCAAATTCTTTATGAGAATGCAAGTAGAAGATAGACCTGGTGTACTTGCTAGTGTTGCTAGCGTTTTAGGTAATACAGATGTTGGTATTGATAGAGTAATTCAGAAAACTAAGAAAAATGGTGTAGCTGAATTAGTAGTAATTACTGATTCTGTTCTTGAGAAAAACTTTAAAGATGCTTTATCAATATTTAATGGTATGGCAATGATAAAAGAAATATCATCATTAATAAGAGTTTACTAATTATAAAAAATAATTTAATTAATAAGATTGTTGTAAAATAAATTTATATAATGAAAGGGTGGTTAGAATATTTAACCACCCTTTAAAACTAAGTATAAAATTTTAAATACTATTAAATAGCGTCATTACCGTATGAAATACCTTCTGGAGTGATTGCCATACGAGCTTTTCTTTCACTTAAGAATAGAAGGTCAACAAGTCCTAAAGACTCTAATTCTTTTACAGCCTTTGTATAGGCTTCAATTTCCTTTTCTTTTTCTGTTTTAAAATAAAATGAATAAGTATCTCCGCCCATTAAGTAGGATTGATACACTCTTTCAAATATTGCATTTGCCTCTTTTAGCATACAAATCACCCCTTTAAAGTTTAATTATAATTACATTATATAGTAAGTCAACAAAAAATGCAAGAATATTATAATCAAAACAACACATATTTTGCAAAATATATAATTTATAAGTTATATAATAATATTAAGAAGCTTTAATTTCGAGTCTTAATCTATCAGCAATTAAAGCTATAAATTCGCTGTTAGTAGGCTTTCCTTTATTATTAGACACAGTATAGCCAAATAACGAGTCAATAGCATCCACTTTGCCTCTACTCCAAGCAACTTCAATGGCGTGTCTGATAGCTCTTTCTACTCTACTTGGAGTAGTGTTGCATTTTTTTGCAATAGCAGGGTATAGTTCTTTTGTAATATAATTAAGTACATCAATATCATTAATTGCCATAATTATAGCTTCACGCATATAATGATAGCCTCTTATGTGGGCAGGAACGCCAACTTCGTGTAAAATATTTGTTACTCTTGTTTCTAGGTCAATATCACTATGATTACTGTAACATAAACCAGTATTTAAAACACCTTTCTTTGTAACTGGTTCTTTGAGCTGTCTTATTCTTGATACAAGCAATTCCATATCAAAAGGTTTAGCAATATAATATTTTGCTCCTAAAGTAAATGCCTTCTGTGTAATCTGTTCGCCTGTTATTGCGGTAAGCATTATGCACATAGTATTTTTTGCCTTGTTTTCTTTATGAAGCTTTTCAAGTACACCGATACCGTCAAGTTTAGGCATAATACCATCAATTAAAGCAATATCCGGAGATTCACTTACAATTTTAGTATAAGCTTCTTGGCCATCGTGAGCAATACTTATTATTTCCATATCTTCTTGCTTTCCGATGTAGTTGCTTAAGCAATCACAAAAATCCTTATTGTCATCAGCGATTAATACAGTTAATTTTTCTTTGTTCATATTTTTGTCCTCCTATTTTATAAAAAATAATATTTTATGTTCTTGGTAAAACTGGTAATATTTACCAGATACTGGTATTATAATACTATTTTTCATAAAATGCAAGAGAAATTTATAAATTTTTTGCAGGTTTACCAAATTTTGCCAATGAAGCATTGCTATATCTACGGTCTTGTGTCACTTCTTGTCCAAACCAGTCAGGACAATTAAATAAAATGGCATCTTTTGTCGATAAAAATTCTACCTCAACATTCATAAATCCAGCAAGAAATCCTTTATATATATCCAATTCTGCTTTAAGGTTGTTTTCAATTGGAATAATGTATCTTGTTTTTTCTATGGTATTTCCTTCAACCTTTTTCCATAGATTGTCAAATTGTTCCTTTGTAAGGTCTAACTCATATTCAATTTTTTTCATTGTTCCTGAACCTTTTACCGTTAAAATATAATTTTCGTCCCATTGTCTTACTCTAATAGTTGGATTTGTTGAAATATATCCTTGTTTAATCTCGTGTTTTGTAAAATTTTCAATGTTATCTGGTAAATTTTTGATTAAAAATTTTCTTTCTATCTCATAAATTTCATTTTTCATTTTCATCACCCTTGAATTAATATATTTATTTTAGTATAATTAATTATAACATATTTTATTTGAAATTGGGAGGTTTAAGTATATGGTAGTTGTATTTATGGCAAATGGATGTGAAGAAATTGAAGCATTAACTCAGGTTGATGTGTTAAGGAGAGCTGGGATTGAAACTAAGTCAGTATCAATAACTACAGAAAAACTTATTAAAGGTGCTCACGGTATAGATTTTATGGCTGATTGTACTATATTTGATATAGATTTTGATAAAGTTGAAATGGTTGTGCTTCCTGGAGGTCTTGTAGGTAGAAATAACCTTATGAATAGTAAAGAGGTTGTTACTGTTTGTAAAAAGTTTAATGAGTTGGGTAAATTTGTGACAGCTATATGTGCATCACCAAGTGTATTGGGTGAGAATAATATACTACAGGGTAAAAAGGCAACTTGTTATCCTGGATTTGAAGAACAGTGTCACGGTGCTGAAATATCAAATGCTGTAGTTGTAAAAGATGGTAATATTATAACATCAAGAGGTCCTGCTACTGCTATGGATTTTGCTATAGAACTTGTTAAAGCAATAGCAGGTGATAGTGTTGCTGAAAAAACAGCACAGGGGCTTTTACTTAGATAAGTTTAAAAAGCTCTGACAAATTAACACTTGATATTTCTTTTAAATTTAGTTGTTTAAAGGCTTCTTCAACTTTTTTTATATCTATGTTGTAAATATAGGAAATATCTTTTGGCTGATAAGAATTACAGTTATAATAGCTTAATGATTTTTTGAAAATTTTGCAAATATAACTGCTACCGTTAAGCATTATAGTTGGTATAATTTCAGATGAAATTTTGCTTAAATGCTTAAACTCAAGTATTTTGTTTATTTCAGCAGGTGTTATATGTAAGAGATAGCTTAATTCATTAATGTCTACACTTTCATATTTAGATTTTATCATTATATCAAGAGCTTTTAGTGTAGGACATATTTCATTATAATACAAATTAAAAAAACTTTTCATAGTATTACTCCTTATACGATTATATGTTTAGTATAATGTTTAATATTTTATATGTCTAGTTGTAAATATTGGAATGGAGTGTTGAGTATGAATGCATTGCAGAGATACTTTGATTACAGACAGGCACTAATTGAGCAATATACAAAAGGCGATTTAACTAAGAAAGAATATCTTAACTTAAATTTAGATGCAGTATTATCATTAAAAGACGAGCCTTTTAAAAGAGTTGATTCAGTAGAAAAGGGGCTATTCAACTATCAATTTTTTAATGCAATGGCAAAAGATGCTTCTATGGAGGCAAAAAAATATGCAAGCAAAGATTTTTGTAGCATATATACTGAACAAGTAAATTATTATTACAATAGAAAAGATAATGCAACTATGAAAATATTAGAACTTTTAGATTTTATTGGTATTGAATCTTATTTTATAAAAGTTAAAAGTAAAGAGCTAAAAAATAAGTTGTTTGAAATTGTTTTAAAAGATAATGGTATGATATTACACTCAACATCAGAAGCAGTTTTAAATCGACTAAGAGAAGAAAACTGCTTCAGTGAATGTGTAAGAAAATCTTTAATAGATAATTATATTAACCATAAATATTAATTTAAAAGGCAATTTCTTTTATTTTATATATTATTTTTATAGTAGAGGAAACAATCATTATTCCAGCGGCTATAGCTGCAGCAATAAAGAGGGTTTCCTTTCCTTTTAATATAAAATTTAACCAATCACTTCTTATGGCATAATTTATTGCATAGTACAATGAACCACCTGGAATTAATATTATAAGGTTTGGTACTAAAAAAGTTGTTGTTGGTGTTTTTATTATTCTGGCAGCTATTTCTGTATATAATGTTAAAAATATTGTTGTAAATAAGCATTGCAAAATTTCGTTATTAAGAAACATAAGCATTAAATATAAAGCCCAACTTAATATACCACCGATAAATGGAATTATTAATCTCTTACCTTTTACATTATATAAAACTGCAAAGCCAAATGATGCAATTCCTGCTGTTAAAATTTGTATAAAATATCCTATCATTGTAACCTCCAACTATAATATAAATTTACCCAAGTATACAGTGGCAATAACAAAGCCTAATGTTACAGCAGTGGCTTTTATAATACTTTCAGCAAACCTAAGTAACCCTGACATTGTATCACCACTTATCATATCTCTTAATGAATTTGTTATAGCTACTCCAGGAATCATAAGCATAATATTACCAATTACAATATTATCCAAATCTTTACCAAATCCTATTTTTACAAATACAACTGCAAAAAAACCTATTACAAAAGCTATTATCATTGTTAATAAAGCAATATTAGCATCAATGTAATTAAACTTTGTAATAAGGCAATACATCATTAGACCTAATACTCCAGAAGCAATACCATCAATAAAATTGCCACCAAAAAATATAGTAAGAGAAAAAGCAATAACAGAATATATTACAGCAAAAATCTTTTTAGAATAAAGAGAACTTTTAATAATTTTATCGTAGCTTTTTCTTATGTATGATATATCTGGATTATTTTGACATATATATCTTGATAGACTATTTAATTTATCTAGTCTATCTAAATTTGTGTTATAGTTAATTATTCTTTTTGTTTGTGTATATATATTTTCGTTATTTTTTATTGTTATAATTATGCAAGAAGTAATTGTAAATACATTAACTTCTGAAATATTATATGACTTAAATATTCTCGAAGCTGTATCTTCTACACGGCTAATTTCAGCACCACATTCAAGCATTTCTTTACATATATTTATAACTAAATCCAAAAGTTTATTATATTCCAATTTTTTTCCTCCTTTATTTGATAAAAATAGTATAACACTTAAATATTAATAAGACAAGGAAGTATAAACAATAAATATTTGTCAATAATAGTAAAATGTATTTTACAATTAAATAGTTGAAATAATGGTATATATAGTTTAAAATAAACTTGGAGGTGGTATTTATGATAATAGGTGCTTGTACAGTTTATTTGACTGCTGAATGGTGCAACTCTCTTAAAGAGAAAAGAATGGTTGTAAAAAGTATTGTAGAAAAGGCTAAGCATAAGTTTAATATTTCAATTGCTGAAGTAGATAGACAAGACATTCATAAATCAATAGTAATCGGTTTTACATGTGTTACAAATGAAGTAAGACACGCAGATGAAATTATAGAAAATGTGCTTAACTACATAGAGAGAAGTACCGATGCAGTTATTGATGATGTAGAAAGGGAAATTTTTTAAAAAAAAGCTGGATTTTTTTGTAATCTTATGTTATAATGCTAAGAAGTGCAATTATGTTTTAAGGAGGATATATTAATGAGCACAGTTGAAAATATCGAGAAGAACAAGGTAAAGATTTCTTTTACTGTTGATGCAGAAACTTTTGAAAAGGGTATGGACTACTCTTATAATAAGAACAAGGGTTCTATTAATATTCAGGGCTTTAGAAAAGGTAAGGCTCCTAGAAAGTTAATTGAAGCTCAGTATGGTAAGGCAATTTTCTATGATGATGCTGTAAACTTCGTTTTACCAGAGGCTTATGATGCTGCTGTTGCTGAAAACAATCTTGAGGTTGTTGCTAAGCCTGAAATCGATGTTACATCTATTGATGAAAATGGTGTATCTTTCACAGCTGAAGTTTGGGTTAAGCCAGAGGTTACTCTTGGTGAATATAAGGGTTTAACTTTTGAAAAGAAAGACCCAAATCCTACAGATGAAGATATTGATGCAGAACTTAAGAAGGAACAGGAAAAGGCAGCTAGAATTGTTGATGTAACTGACAGACCTGTTCAGAATGGTGATATTGCAAATATTGACTTTAAGGGCTTTATTGATGATGTAGCTTTTGAAGGTGGCGAAGGTAAGGATTTTGACTTAGAAATCGGTTCTCATACATTTATTGACAATTTTGAAGACCAGTTAGTTGGTGCAGAAATTGGTCAGGATGTAGTTGTTAATGTTACTTTCCCAGAAAATTATGGTAAGGAAGATTTAGCAAACAAGCCAGCTAAGTTTGAAGTTAAGGTTAATGGTATCAAGTTTAAGGAACTTCCAGAATTAACAGATGAGTTTATTCAGGATACAACTGAATTTGAGAACATTAAGGAATATAGAAACGAAATTTGTGGTAACCTTTTAGCTGCAAATATTCAGAAGTTCAAGTCTGAAAAGGAAGAAGAACTTATTAATAAGTTAGTTGAAGTTTGTGAAATGGATATTCCACAGGCTATGATTGATGCTGATGTTGATATGAAGATTCAGGATTATGCATTCCAGTTACAGCAGCAGGGTATTAGCTTAGATATGTACTTACAGTATATGGGTCAGACTATGGACTCAATGAGAGAAGCATATAAGCCATTATCTGAAAACCATGTAAAGGCTAGACTTGCACTTGAGGCTGTAGCTAAGGCTGAAAACCTTGAAGTAACTGATGAAGATGTTAAGGAAGAAGCTGAAAAGGTAGCTAAGGCTTATGGTGTAACAGCTGATGACATTATGAAGAGTGCTGACTTTGTAAAGAGCGTTAAGAGTGATTTACTTAGACAGAAGGCTTTAAAGGTAATTGAAGAAGCTGCTAAGGAAGCTTAATTATTTGCTAATAAAGTGTAATATTAATCAAGGTAAGTTTATTTATATAAATTTACCTTGATATTTTCTAATGGGAGGTATATTAATGAGTTTGGTACCTATTGTTGTTGAAAAAACTTCTGGTGGTGAAAGGTCTTATGATATTTATTCTAGACTTTTACAGGACAGAATTATATTTTTAGGTGAAGAAGTAAATGATACTACAGCTAGCCTTGTTGTAGCTCAGTTACTCTTTCTTGCAGCAGATGACCCTGATAAGGATATTAACTTGTATATTAATAGTCCTGGTGGTTCAGTAACTGCTGGTCTTGCTATTTATGATACTATGCAGTATATTAAACCAGATGTTTCTACTATCTGTGTAGGTATGGCTGCTAGTATGGGTGCGTTTCTTTTAGCTGGTGGTGCAAAAGGTAAAAGATATGCTTTACCTAATTCAGAAATTATGATTCATCAGCCTTTAGGCGGTGCTCAGGGGCAAGCAACAGATATTAAAATTCATGCAGAATATATACTTAAAATTAGAGATAAGCTTAATAAAATGCTGTCTGAAAATACTGGAAAGCCTTTAAATATAATTGAGGCAGACACAGACAGAGATAATTTTATGTCTGCTGAAGAAGCTGTTGAATATGGTCTTATTGATTCAGTAATAACAAAGCCTCAATAAAGGAAAGAGAGGATGTCAACAAAAATGGATGATGAAAAATTAAGGTGTTCATTCTGTGGTAAAGCTCAGGATGAAGTAAAAAAACTTATAGCAGGACCTCATGTATATATTTGTAACGAATGTATTAGATTGTGTCAAGATATATTAAAAGACGAATTAAATAATACAGATGAAGAATTTGAATTAAAAGATGATTTGCCTACTCCTGCTGAAATTAAATCCGTTCTTGATGAATATGTAATTGGTCAAGATGATGCTAAAAAAGTTTTGTCTGTTGCTGTTTATAATCATTACAAAAGAATATCTGCAATGGATATTAAAAGCGATGTTGAGTTACAAAAGAGTAATATCCTCTTAGTTGGTCCTACAGGTGTTGGTAAAACGCTTTTAGCTCAAACAATGGCAAAACTTTTGAATGTTCCTTTTGCTATAGCTGACGCAACAAGTCTTACTGAAGCGGGCTATGTTGGCGAAGATGTTGAAAATATACTTTTAAAAATAATTCAGGCAGCTGACTTTGATATTGAAAAGGCTCAAAGAGGTATTATTTATATTGATGAAATTGATAAAATTGCCAGAAAATCTGATAATCCATCAATAACTAGAGATGTTAGTGGTGAAGGTGTTCAACAAGCCTTACTTAAAATATTAGAAGGTACTGTTGCTAATGTTCCACCTCAGGGTGGTAGAAAGCATCCACATCAAGAATTTATACAGATAGATACAACTAATATCTTATTTGTATTAGGTGGTGCTTTTGCTGGTATCGAAAAGATTATTGATAGAAGATTAACTAAAAAGGTTATTGGCTTTGGTGCTGATGTTAAATCTGATGATGACATTAAACATAGTGACATACTTAAAAATATTCTTCCTCAGGATTTAGTTAAGTATGGACTTATTCCAGAAATTATAGGTAGAATGCCTGTTGTTGCTACTCTTAAAAGTCTTGATGAAGATGCGTTGATTAAGATTTTAACTGAGCCAAAGAATGCCTTAACTAAACAGTATGAGTATATGCTTAAGTTAGATGGTGTTGAACTTGAATTTACACCAGAAGCATTAGATGCAATTGCTAAGAAAGCTATTGAACAAGAAACTGGTGCTAGAGGTCTTAGGGCTATAGTTGAAACATTTATGAATGATATAATGTATCAAGTGCCTTCAGAAGAAAATATTGAAAAGTGTATAATTACTAAAGATACTGTTAATGGTAACGGCAAACCAGAGTTCTTTTATAAAGAAAATAAAAAATCCGATAAAAAATCTGCAAAGAAAAAAGAAAATATAGGATAACAGTCCACATTAAAAGCTCGTTTTATGCGAGCTTTTATTTAATAGATTATATAATAAAAAGGCTGAACAAAATAAAATATTTTGAACAGCCTCTCTTATAAATTATATGTAATTAAATTAATACATCAGCAATTTCTTTTGGTAAATCAGTAGGAAGTGTGTTAGCGGCAGCAATAAAATCAATATTGTATTTGTCACCAATAGCCTTAAGTTTAGCTACTAATTTAATAATATCTTCGCTGTCAAGTTTAGCTACGATCTTGAAAATACCATCAATAAAAATCTTTTCAATATCGTTATTCTGAGAAAGAATACCGTAAATAAAACCAACTAATTCTCTATAATTTGCTAATGGAAATTCAGCTACTTCAACAAATCTTACATCGTGGTCTAAGTCGTAAATGTGTCTACTGTCATCATCAATATATACAACACAACCATTAGTGCTTTTAACTGCGTTATTAGCCATCTCTAATAACTTCTTTGTCTTACCTTCGCCTTTTTCACCTGCTAAAATCTGTACCATAATAATCTCCTCCTTGAAATGAATTTGAAGAAATTTCTTCATTCAATTATTACCAAATAAGATATTTAAAAATATGGTAATAATAAACAATGATATAATTCACTGTTGCTTTATAATATATATATTCAACAAATATTTTAACTTTCCTTTTATTTTTTTAAAAAATTTTATATTTTTAATTTATATTGACAAATTTGTAATTCTACTTATTTAATGGTAAATTTATCTTGACAAACATTTGATTTATAGGTTAATATTATAAGGATGTAGAAAGGATAGACTCTTATGAAAAAAAGTACAACAAAAAATGAATATACAAATGAGAGTATAAGTTCACTTAAAGGTGCAGACAGAGTTAGACTTCGTCCCAGTGTTATCTTTGGTTCAGATGGACTTGAAGGTTGTCAGCATTCTGTGTTTGAAATTTTATCCAATGCTATTGATGAAGCGAGAGAAGGCTATGGAGATAAAATAGAAATTATACTTGGCAAAGATAATGATATAACTGTATGCGACCACGGTAGAGGTATACCTGTTGATTACAATGCAAAAGAAGATAGATACAACTGGGAACTTTTATTTTGCGAAATGTATGCAGGTGGTAAATATAATAATAACAATGGAGATAATTATGAGTTTAGTTTAGGCTTGAATGGTCTTGGTTTATGTTCAACCCAGTATAGTTCTGAATATATGGATGTTGTTATTTATAGAGATGGCTATAAATATCAGTTAAATTTTGAAAAAGGCGAAAATATTGGTGGACTAACAAAAGAGGAAACAAATGTTAAAAAGACTGGCTCTACAATTCATTGGAAACCAGATAGAGAAGTATTTACAAATATAAATATTCCTATTGAATATTATCAAGATATATTAAAAAAACAGTGTATTGTAAATGCAGGTCTTACATTTGAACTTAAAGATGAAAAAACTGGTGATAAATTTACTTATTGCTATCCAGAGGGTATTAAAGATTATATTGCAGAAGTATCAGGAGAGAAAAATTTAACCGAAATTCAATATTATTCAGGTGAAGGCAAGGGTAGAGATAGAGCAGATAAGGACGAATATAAACTTAAGTTTGAAATTGCTTTTTGTTTTAATAATGAAGTAAATGTTTTGGAATATTATCATAATTCAAGTTTTCTAGAATATGGTGGTTCACCTGATAAAGCTGTAAGGTCATCTTTTGTATATGCTATTGATAATTATTTAAAAACAAATAACCTTTATAATAAGAATGAAAAGAAAATTGTATTTTCAGATGTAGAAGATAGTCTTGTACTTATTATAAATAGTTTTTCTACTATAACTAGCTATGAAAATCAGACTAAAAAATCTATTACAAATAAATTTATACAAGAATTTTTGACAGATTATTTAAAAAAGCAGCTTGAGTTTTACTTTATTGAAAATAAAGCTGATGCTGATAAAATTGCTAAACAAATTCTTGTAAATAAAAG
>OLNW01000541.1_pt1 | contig 44343 bp, 34 predicted proteins | sample 1672121 | NCBI WGS metagenome assembly OLNW01 (sample SAMEA3136648, study PRJEB25190) | human gut metagenome
TGTTGCACTTGCGTGGAAGAATCCTACGCTGACAATTGATGTTAACATTAAGGGAAGTGTAAATGTACTTGATGTGGTAAGAGAGCTTGACTATAAGCCGAGAGTCCTTCTTATAGGGTCTGGAGAAGAGTACGGACATATAAGAGAAGGTGAGACACCTATTGTAGAGGATAATAATACAAGACCCGGCAATATATATGCGGCGACAAAAGCATGTCAGAATATGATAGGTAAGATATATGCTGATGCTTATGAGATGGATGTAATGATGGTAAGGGCATTCAATCACATCGGACCTAATCAGGCACCTATGTTTGTCGTTGCGGATTTTTGCAGACAGGTTGCACAGATAGAAGCCGGACTCCAAAAACCGGTCATATATGTTGGTAACTTAAGCGCACGCCGTGATTTCACGGATGTAAGAGATGTTGTAAAGGCATATGTGCTCCTTGTCAGACTTGGCAAGAGAGGCGAGACATATAATGTCGGCAGCGGCAGGGCAGTATCGATTCAGGAGATTCTTGAAGAGATACTCGAACTGTCGGATGTTGATATAGAGGTAGCTATTGACCAGGATAAGATTCGTCCTGTTGATGTCCCGATAATTGAAGCAGATATACAGAAGATATATAACTGTACCGGTTGGGAGCCTCAGATAAGTCTTAAACAGACTTTAAAAGAAACACTTGATTATTGGAGATGTAACAGCAATGCTTGAGTCAGTGTTATTCCTTAGCACCGGAATAGTATTTATAATGATTGCAGTGGCCTTTATGGGTAAAAAGGTAGATGCCGTACGCTGTTTTGCAATAGCGGCATCTGTCTTTTTAGTCATGTATACTATTGTGGCATCAGGGCTTATAATGCTGAATATGTTCTCGGTAAATCGCAGCCTTATGCTGATAGTGGGAATTACAGCTATAGGTGCGGCAGTAATCGTATTTAAAAACAGAAAATCAAAGCCGTCATGGATATTCCGTCTTAAGAGGCATATGATACCGTTTATTATTTGTGCGGTATTTGCCGTAGCAGGGGCAGGAGTGACCAATGATGGCTTTTTTGGCATGGATACAACAATAGGCGTCAGCCAGGCAAAGGCAATGAACCTTGCTTCAAAGAATGAGACAAGTCCGTTTGAAGCGGATTATCTTGCGCAGGTGGAAGATGGAAGCGACAGGATAGCGGCTGTCAATACGCCTCTTCAGGAAAAGTATGAGCATTACAATGTACCGCTTACGGCGCTTCTGGCGCTGGGGGTATATTTCCTTGGATATAGCAATATGTCATTTATATTTATAGTAATCGGAATGATTATTCTGTATGTATTCTGGGCGTTTCTTGGCAATGTTCCATTCTCTACGGTAAGGCGCAGACGTATAATTAAGCTGGGGGCTGAATCCGCTGCTGCGCTTGTGATGATATTCATATCAATGGCAATGTTTGGACGTGGAAATGACAGGGTAAAGCTTGAGTGGAATGAACTTAAGGAAATCAGCAATATTGTGTCAGATTATGACATAGTTGTACTTGATGAAGACATTATGGATAAGTACTATGTTCCGGTTGCAAGTGTTACCGGTGCAAAGGTATATCCGGAATATGCGCAGATTGATGAGGTAATACCCGCCGTGTCTGATAAGGGCGAGAGACTTTACTATATGAGCAGCGGTGTGATGTCATCGGATAAGATAGATTCCATGGGGCTGTATCTTAAGAATGTACATCGTAACGGCAATGATGTGCTTTACCGCAATCTTAACTTTTATAAGACACACAGCAGTGTTGATTATAACGTGATAAAGTCCCGCATTATGACAGGTGCAATGGCTGCAATGGCAATATTTGCACTTATGATGTTCTTTGCGGGCGTGTTTAGAAAGTTTGATGCAGGGCTTAATCTGCTGTTTTCAACGTCAGTGTTCCTTGGCATGTATTCGGTTGTATCATGGATTATGATTGAATGTGGAATATATACGATAGAATATGCAGTTGCGGTGACGATGGCGTTTGCGTTTATTGCGTGGGCTGTCATGATATATACGGGAGCGCGAATGGAATTTACATTTACCGCACGTAAGAATATAGTGCTGATTGTTCTTTGTGTGGCAGTTATAATGATTGCAGGAAGCAGGATAGACTGCAATCTGTATGCTCTTTACAGGACGCTTGGAAGAAGCCAGACATGGGCGCTTAAATATATATATGGGAGTGATATTGCACTTGTGGCTGTTAAACAGCTTCCGTGGCTGACTGCGCTTATGGCGCTGTTCGGCAGGCTGTTCGGCGTGCAAAGTATGATGCTGGTGCTTCCGGCTGGAATTGCAGGGGCGGCATCGGTTATATTCGTACTTGCGGAAAGAATTGCAATTGCATTTGGAGTGAGTGAGACTCCCGTACGCAGGAATGTTCTGACATATGCCATAATTAATCTGACAGTGGCAGTTATTACTTTGGTATCAACGGCAGCCATTGTTAAAAATATGGACTCCAAAGAATGTGTCGCACAATGGAAGAATATAAGCAGCTATGCAGAGCAGATAGAGCCGGATGATTCAATATCAATCCAACGCTCAATGTATGAAAAATACAGATATCCGCTTCAGATAATGACAGGTGTAAGCACATGCCTAAGCGGTCTTGAATATGAGGATTCAATGACTAAGCTTGGCAATACGGGCAAGAATACATACTATCTGACAACAGAGGTTAAAGATCCTTCATTTGAGAGAGTGAGAATAGTGGCACACAAAGATTCGGCGTATCTTTATGAGACGTTTGAATATCTTACGGACAGAGGGATATACAGTGTTGCAGACAGCGTTACACAGGGCTTTTATGATACGGATCTTTCGGGAATGGCATGGACAAAGGATCAGAATGCATTTATCCAGTGCGACATACCATATCAGAAATATGATACTGTAAGGCTGTATCTTGGCAGTAAGATTAAGCTTGATGAGATTAACCTCGAATATATCGACCTTGAGTTCAGAGAGAACTGGTATTATACAAGCAAAGCAAAGATTAATGCTGATAATAACGGTGCGTATATTGATTTCAGGCTTAACTGGTCATATATGATAGACGGATATAATGTAATATATTTTCATAGCGGTGCCATGTGGAGTCCGCTTATATACGGGGATAAGGATACACGTACGATGGGATTTCCGTTCCATTATATACAGTTTTTGACACTTGGCGATGATGCACCGCCGCTTGTTAACGAAGATGATACACTGGAAAGTCCTGAAGATGAGGCGGCAGTGGATGATTCAGATGAGACAGATGAAGGTGTGGATTACACTGATGACACAGATGGTTCGGAATCAGGACAATCAGAAAATACTCAGAATGGAGCAGAATATTAGATTATGACAGCAGTATTTGTAATTGCGGGAATAGCCGTAATGATGGCAGCCTTCTCAATTGCATATTATAAGCGTGACATTGTTGAGCTTTTTGTTATGGGGCTTACGGGATTTTTCTGCGCATATGTTCTCGCTTCAGGAATATTATTCTGGATGGATAAGTTTGGGATACATGCGGCTCTTAAGATAACGCTTGTTGCGGGAATAGTATTCATGGCACTTGTGACTGCGGTGATAAAGAGACGGCCGACAGCAGTATTTCACTATAAAGAGAGTATGATACCGCTGGCAGTATTTGTACTTATGCTGATAGTAATGCACTCGAAGTTCGGATATTTCGGAATGGGGCAGGATCAGGGCGTGTATCAGGTAAAAGCACTTGCCCTGATATATGATGAAAACAGCAATATATATTCATTTGATGAGTATGGCAGGCTGGAAGAAAAGACCGATATAGAATCATATGAGTATGAAGCGGTTCACTCTCTTGTAGGCTTCTACGGATATGACTCCAAAGTGCCTGTGCTTGACAAGGCTGATTTTCCTGATAAGCTGACGGGAGTGCTGCATGGCATACCTACATACTCTGCGATGCTTGCGCTTTACGGAAGCCTGTTTGGGTATGCCAATATGTCGGATCTTCAGACGGTTCTTATGTTCATGGGGCTGTTTCTTATGTATTATGTGATGCGTAATCTGAGGGTTAATAAAAAGCTGAGGCTTGCCGGACTTCTTATATTCGGATGTTCACCGATTGTCCTGTGGACAGCCAAGGCAACACTTACAGAGATATTTATATTTGTGCTTATAATGCTGTATCTGTATCTTATGGCAGACAGGAAATATCCCCAGTATGCATGTATGTCATTTGTTCCGATTGTTGTATTTGCATTTTTCCATGCCACGATATATACGATTATGCCCATGATAGTAATTGCGTATTTTATACTTTACTATATGACAAGGGACAAGCAGTATATGTGGGCTGATGTGGGCGCACTTGCCGGATATCTTGCAGGGTTTTATATGATGCGGGCATGTGCGTCGGTATACACATATGGCAACTATAAGAAAATATTTATTCTCGGAATAAATGCAGATAATCTTGCAGCAGTTGTAACGGCTGTAGTAGTTGTATGTATGGCGCTTGCTTTTGCGCTTTTATATGTGCCTATGGAAAAGCAGGAGAAGTTCAGGGAATTCTTCACGCGCGGTATAAGAAAGCATATGAGACTTGTGGTGAGGATACTGCTTGTGGCATCAATTGCGGTTCTTATTCTTACCTTTATGCATACAAAAATGAGATTCAGTTATTCGACATTCTATGCATATGTGATAAGCTCGGGAATTGTGCCGGTGATATTTCTGTTTGCGGCATTTATATACAGACCACAGTTCATTACGGCACATAAAGATCATCTGCTGCTTACTATAATGTTTGTGTATATGGTAATTATGTATTCATGCGTATTTAAACCGAGCATTGCATATTATTACTATTACGCACGGTATATAGTTCCATATCTGCCTGTTATAATAATTCTTACGATGTTAAGGATAAGCAGGATAGATTCAAAAGCCGGTGCAAAAAAATTCGTGATAACTCTGGCTGTTGCCGGGATATATGCAGTGCTTATGCTGCCTAATAATATAGCACTTGCAACACAGAAGGACATAACCAATATGAGCTGGGATATAGTTGAGGATCTTTCAGCTAAGTTCTCTGAGGGGGATGCGGTGATTATAGACTCAGCACTTGCATCAACGCTCAAATTTCCGGTCAAAATAATGACACATGCGGATGTGTACCCGGTTACAGACAACTTAAAAGAGCAGATAGGAAGACTTGAGCAGGACCATGACAGGGTATACTACATAACAACAACCGACTGGTTCTTATTCAAAGATTACGGTATAGATAATATTTATTCCAATGTAAATGATATATGTTATGATGAGTCTGAGACTCAGAGTTCGGTTAAAAAGTCAGGAATTAATCCGTTTCCGACTAAGTTCAGCGTGCAAAAGCAGCTTGTTAATGTATATCGCTGCAGTTATACGCTGGAATAGCGTGATGCAGGAAATACTCGTTTGGAGGGTGCAATGAAGTTTGATGGAAAATTGTCCGTGGTTATGCCGGCTTACAATGAAGGCGAACGGATATATAACAATATATTGGCGACAGAAAAGATTATTGCCCCATTTGCGCCTGATTATGAGATAGTTGTGGTTAATGACGGGAGCCGTGACAACACCCGTCAGGAGATAGAACGTGCAAAGGCACATGATGACAGGATTGTTATGGTATCCTCTGAGACAAATCATGGTAAGGGGAGTGCCATACTTGCAGGTATAGCAGAGGCAGCCGGAGAGTATATAGCCTTTCTTGATGCAGATCTTGAACTCAATCCGTCGCAGCTTGAGGGGTATTATGATAAAATGACAGAGACAGGCTGCGACGCAGTCATAGGCTGCAAACTCCATAAAGATTCGCAGCTTGTATATCCGCTCAGGAGAAAGATAATGAGTGTTGGATATTATATGATGCTGAGGCTTTTGTTTCATCTGAAGATAAGAGACACGCAGACAGGACTCAAGCTTTTCCGTGCGAAGGCTGTAAAACCGGTGGCACATCTTGTCAGGACATCGGGCTTTGCATATGATATAGAGCTTCTCGTTGCCGTAAGCAGACGGGGAGGAAGAATAGAAGAAATGCCGGTTAAGGTCGTGTATGTGCGCGAACGTAACTGCAGAAGAATAAAATTTGATGACGTGTGGAAAGCATTCAGGGATACTCTTGCAATATGGAAAAGAGCGAATGTGCTGCACTATTATGATGATGGGGGAAAGGTATAATTTATGTACACGCTTGCGCTCGGATAAAAGCGCAGCGGTACTAAATTCGCACGCCCGGCATGTGCCTGCACATGCCGGGCGTACTCATTAAGTGCCGGCGCTTTTATACGGTACAAAAATTATACATTCCCCCCTGTAGGGACGGCACGGCGCGGCACGGCTTCTTTGAAGCGTGCCGCTTCCTACTCCACAGCAGTTCAGTATACATGAATTAATGTTACGCTAGTCAGCCATCTAGGGAATCGGCAAGTTCAAGCAGTACATTTTTTATGGAATCTTTGTTTTTCCGTTCTGGCGGAACCTTACGCATGCAGCGTTCAAGCGTCACAGCGGCAGCATTGACAATACTTACTTCTTCACTTGCACGGAATCCTTTGTCATCCATCTGGATCATCCAGCTGTTACGGCGACACCAGCAGTTAATCTTAGGTAATGATACATTATCATTTTCAGACACAAGAACGATAAGAAGATTATTGTGTTTATCAAGACCCTCGGCAAGATAGCGGAGTTCCTGTGCATAAAATTTTGGTGCTATCTTTATATTTTTTCCTCCAAGAATCGTAAGGCTGCTGCTTATGAAGTCTTTGCTTTTTATTCTTGCAATAAGTTCCTCAAGTTGAAAAAAATGAATAAAAGGTTCACAGGTCTTTTTTTCTTTTGGCTGTTAAAATGATGTAAACTTAAAAAATCATGCCATTTTTACTCTATTATGATATAATTATCCCTATATATTCCTATGAAGGAGAGAAAATAAATGAGCCATATTTTAGCTTCTATAATTAAAGAGTCAAACTATAAATTGACGCAGTTTTCAGATGAAGCAATTAATGCTATTGAAAATAATATTGTTCTAAAAAATGGAAAGACGTATGTAAAGTGTCTTGTTAGGAATAAAGATATTCTGTTAAAACCAGAAGAAATTGTAAGACAGCTTTATATTTATAAATTGGTACATGAATATGGTTATCCTGTAGAGCGTATGGAGCTAGAAAGAGTAATCAATTTTGGTAGGGAAAAGAAACGTGCAGATATTGTGATTTTTAGTAAAACTAATTTTACCGCTGAAGAGATAATTGTCGAATTAAAGAAACCTAAATTGAAAGATGGAAAAGAGCAACTTAAATCATACTGCAATGCTACAGGAGCAATTATAGGTGTCTGGACGAATGGTGACCAAATTTCTTATTATCATAGAAAAGACCCAAATTATTTTGAAGATATTCCTAACATTCCAAAAGAAAACCAGAAATTAAGGGATATCTTAACGGAAAGATGGACGATTGATGATTTAGTAAAAAAGGATAAGCTTGTAAGTGAGAAGAAATCATTAAAAGGTCTTATTGAAGAAATGGAAGATGAAGTTCTTGCTAATGCAGGAGTTGATGTCTTTGAGGAAGTATTTAAGTTGATTTTTACAAAATTATATGATGAAATGGAGAGCGGAAGGGACAAGACAAGGACGCTGGAATTTCGTAATTATGGAGATACAGACGAAGATTTAAAGAATAATATTCAGAAATTGTTCAATAAAGCCAAGAAAAAATGGGAAGGTGTCTTTAATGATGATGAAAAAATATTATTAACTGCTTCTCATTTGGCTGTATGTGTTGCTAGTTTACAGGATGTAAAATTATTTAATTCAAATTTGGATGTGGTTGATGATGCTTTCGAGTATTTAATGAGCAAATCGCAAAAGGGCGAAAAAGGACAGTATTTTACACCAAGATATGTTATTGATATGTGTGTTAAGATGTTGAATCCTAAAAAAGATGAAAAAATGATTGATACCGCTGCTGGTAGCTGTGGTTTTCCTGTTCATACAATTTTTCATGTCTGGAAGAGCATTCTTACAGAAAAAGGAATTCCTCAAAGTCATCTTTTTACAACAGAAAAAAAGCCACCTGAATGTGAAGATTATGTAAAAGAAAATGTATTTGCCATTGATTTTGATACAAAGGCAGTTCGTGTTGCTAGAACATTAAATTTAATTGCAGGTGACGGAAGAACTAATGTAATGCACTTGAATACATTAGATTATGAAAGATGGGATGACTTTACCAAAGACGAGGAATGGGAAGATATTTACCATGATGGATGGAAAGGTCTTAGGGCCATGAGAGTCACCAAAAATCAGAACAGAGATTTCGGATTTGATATACTGATGGCGAACCCTCCGTTTGCAGGAGATATTAAAGAAAGTCGTATTATCACAAAATACGAATTGGGGAAAAATGATAAAGGCAAATATAAAACACAAGTAGGTAGAGATATTTTATTTATTGAAAGAAATCTATCCTTCTTAAAAGATGGTGGTAGAATGGCTATTGTATTGCCACAGGGTAGATTTAATAACTCTACAGATAAATACATTCGTGATTTTATTGCTGAAAGATGCCGAATACTTGCTGTAGTTGGTTTACACGTCAATGTGTTTAAACCTCATACACCGACAAAGACTTCCGTTTTATTTGTTCAAAAATGGGATGATACACTATGTCCTAGAAAGGAGGATTATCCAATTTTCTTTGCTACTATGAGGGAACCAAGCAAGGATAATTCGGGGAATAAGATTTATCGTACAAATAAAGATGGCTCTTATATGCTTGATGAACACCAACATTTGATTGTAAAGCATGATTTGTATAATCATGATGGACTTACAGAGGATGGAATTGCTGAAGCATTTATTGAATTTGCGAAAAAAGAGCATTTGAGTTTTTTTTAAACAACCCATCCGTAACGCCTTATGATGAAATTCACTATAAAATGTTAATGGATGGGCTTGAAATACAAGAAATTTTATTATCTGAGTTAGAAAGAACGAACAGAATAGATGCAGAGTTTTACCAAAAAGGAAATCTTGCGGTATTAGATACGTTAAATAAATGGAATAAAAAAGCATTCTCAGAAAGTTTTATTGTTTCTGATGGAAATCATATGTCTATTAGCGATTATTTTTGTGATGAGGGGATACCTTATTATAGAGGGCAAGATATTTATAATTTGTTTATTGAAAATTCAAAGCCTATATGTATTACGAAAGAGGCTTATGATAAGTCTACGATGCGACGTTCTTATCTAAAAAAGAATGATGTATTAATGTCAATTGTTGGAGCAATCATTGGAAATAGTGCTATAGTTGCTTCCGATAGAGAAGCAACATGTAGTTGTAAACTGGCAATTATGAGGCCAAATGATGGTGGCATTTTGTCAGAAGTTATGCTTGTATTTATAAAAACAAAATATGGTCAAAACCAAATACAAAAATTTAGGAGAGGAGCTGCACAAACAGGGTTTTTGTTAGAAGATTTTGAACAGATATATATACCAGAATTTTCAATAAAATTTCAAGAATTAATCCAAAAATTAATACAAGAAGCAGGCCAGAAAACGGAAAATGCAAGACAATTATATGAAGAAGCGGAAAATATGCTCATAAAGGAATTGGGTTATGACGGATATAACGAATCTCAAGAAATAAATGTTGAAAAAAATTTTTCTGCTACATTTGGAAAATCTGGAAGATTAGATGCTGAATATTATCAAGTAAAATATGACGATTATGAAAGAATTTTGAAAGCCCATGGTAAATGGACAACCGTAGGAAAGGAATTTTTACATGTTGTTACTAAGAGCAGATTTAATCAACAATCTTACAATTATACAGAAATAGGGGATATTGATATTGGTCTATCAAAGGCAAGGTATTCAGAAATTGAGACAAGCGAATTGCCTGCAAATGCAAAAATTATGGTTGAAAAAGGAGACCTTCTTGTTTCAAAAGTACGTCCTAATCGTGGGGCTGTAGCTTTTGTTGATGAAGATATTGATAATCATATTGTCAGTGGAGCATTTACCGTATTGAGGGAAAAAGAAAACTATCGAAAAGAAGTATTGATGATATTATTAAGAACATCCATATATAAATCATGGTTGTTAAAATTTAATGTTGGTACATCTTATCCCACAATCAAAGACGAAGATATCTTAGATATGATGATACCTGTGGTTGGTTCCGAGGTGGAAAAGGAGGTTGTTAAACGTGTAGAAACCAATAAAAAATATTTGGATGAGTCTGAGAAATTAATAAAAAAAGCGATTGTCCTTATGGAAACAGCTATAGAACAGGGAGAAGAAAAGGCTTTAACTATGTACAAGTAATTAATAACGTGCCCTTGCTTTTCTATTATGTACAATATTAATCACAGGTCTTAATGTAAATGGAAATTTTAATGGTTTTATGTTACTAATAATTTTGATATTACCTTAACGCCTAATACTAATGGTTATAGCTCTGTTTTCTTAGAAGGGGGGACTATGCATATCTAGTATTTAAGAATGTAGAGGAAAAGAAATTTCAGGAATGGAATCAACGGAAGAAACAACAGAATCTCCTGAATACATAGAAGAGAACTCTGAAGAAGTATAATCTACAATGGAAGAAATATCATCCGAAGTATAGACTATTGAATCTGCTGAATCAGAGGAAAGGTCTACAGAAAACAATTTCTCAGAAGAATAGGCTGCTTTTACGGAATGGAAAAGTTCTGAAATCACTGAAACAATAGAAAATTCAAGATTAGAAAAATAACCCTTGAAGGACTGGCAGAGATGCTAGTCCTTTTTGTGACGCTTTTTTGACGGAAAAATGACGTTTTCTTTGTTGAAATCTGTTGTATAATTGGAACCAAGAACAGAACTTGGGGAATTATTATTGGGAGGTATAACTATATGAAAAATGATAACTCGAAAACACCTTATGATTCCTATTTAGAATCATTTGAAAAAATCAGGAAATCGTTAATGCCATTAACTAAAACATTGTTTGAAATGACCCTTGATACATCGGCATTAACAGGAGCAGCAGGACTTATGAGCAGTAGAATAGCAGAATTGTGGAAAGGGTATGAGAATGTAGATATATCAAAATCTGCATCAGCAGTATTGAAAGCTGCTTATACACCTTTTGATGTATCGGTGTCTTGCAAACAATCAATGGAATCTTTTAAAGAGATTGGAAGACAGTTTTCAACAATAAACATGGCGGAAGAATATAGAAGGAGCCTGGATAGCTTACAAAATATTGCAAAATCATTGATGTCAGTAAGCACTATTGATACGGCACGTTCAATCCAGAACCTTCAGGAATCAATGAAAATTTTTACGGATAGTGTTATAGCTGAACAGATTAGTCAGTTAGAGAGCATTGATTACGGCAAAATTTTTTCTCAAACACTGCAAAAAAACGGAACTTTTAAAGATGCTGTCGATGCAGTGTATGAATCTCTTCAAGAAGAGAACATCCAAGAAAATGTCGAACTAGAAACAGATTTTGCAAGTGAACAGGAAATTCAAGATACAATAAATGACCAGGTGAATAACCCTGTTGGTTTCCAAGAGAGAGTTGCAAATTGGGCGGCAGAAAAATACAAAAAATATTTTATTATAATTAATTGTTGGTTATTTATATGGGGGATTTTTATTCAGCCTTATCTTCAGGAAAATGTAGGTCTTCCAGTTATGACTTGTGCAGTAAGTAATGTAAAAGAACTTCCTGAAAAAGGAGCTAAAATTGTTGCCCGGTTAAAGGAAAATATAGAAGTAGCTATCATCGAAAATACAAATTACTACTACAAAGTTGCGTTCACAGACGAGGATGGTGTACAGAGGGAAGGCTATGTTGCAAAGAAAAATCTGAAAATTATAGAAGTGCTAGAAAGAGAAGAAACGGAGGAAGAGTCAACTACAGATGGAGATGCACAGTAGGGGGGATTGGTAAAGCATAAGCAGGTGCTTTTAGAGCGGCTGGTACTTGGGCGGCGTTCTTTGCCGCCCTATGTACCACTGCCAGCTCTAAGCAGCGCAAGCGGGCCTGCGTTGCTTTGCCAATTCCCCCCTACGTCTCTCACCTGAAAGGAGTACATAATGAAACGTGAATTTACGACACTGTGTTATCTGCAAAAAGATGGCAAATGGCTTATGTTATACAGAAATAAGAAAAAGAATGACATTAATGCCGGCAAGTACATTGGGGTTGGCGGGCATGTTGAGGATGGCGAGTCACCGGATGAATGTATTGTAAGAGAGGTTTTTGAGGAGACCGGGTACAGGCTTACGGACTACAGGGCACGTGGGCTGATTACATTTGTTATGAATGACGTTGTTGAATATACGGTGCTGTATACAGCTGATGACTTTGAGGGTGAGGAGAAGATATGTGATGAAGGAGACCTGGTGTGGGTAGAGGCTGACCGTGTGTTGGAGCTCCCTTTGTGGGAAGGGGACAGAGCGTTCCTTTGCAGGCTGCGCAATGCAACGGATTTTTTTACTTTAAAGCTTATATACAAAAATGATAAATTGATAGAAATTGTGTAAACGGAGATTGACTTGCGCCACTTGTATAATCCGGCAGGGAATGCTATAATCTACTTACATATGCATACATGTAACGCATGCAGACAAGGGGATACAGGTCATAATGAAACTTATTATACAGATACCATGTTACAACGAGGCTGAGACACTTGAGGTAACACTTAATGATTTGCCAAAACACATTGATGGCATAGACGAGATAGAATATCTCATAATTGATGATGGAAGTACGGATAATACAGCTGAAGTAGCTAAGAAGTGGGGCGTGCATTATGTCGTAAGATTCCGCCGCAACAAGGGACTTGCCAAGGGCTTTATGGCAGGACTTGATGCATGTCTTCGTAATGGTGCAGACATTATTGTTAACACTGATGCGGACAACCAGTATTGCGGAGCGGATATCGAGCGTCTTGTGCGCCCTATTTTGGATGGAGAAGCACATGTGGTCATCGGTGAGCGTCCTATTGATGAGACAGAGCATTTTTCGCCGCTTAAGAAGAAGCTGCAGCATCTTGGAAGCTGGGTCGTAAGAGTTGCGTCTAAGACGGATATACCTGACGCTCCCAGTGGATTTAGGGCATACAGCCGTGATGCGGCATTGAGAATTAATGTTATCAATGATTACACATATACTCTTGAGACTATCGTTCAGGCAGGACGTGACAAGATGGCTATTAAGTCGGTTCCTATAAGAACCAATCCTGAACTTCGTAAATCAAGGCTTTTCCACAGCATGTGGGGATACGTTAAGAAGTCCGTGCTTACAATAATGAGAGCATATCTTATGTACAGACCGTTGTATTTCTTTATGCTGCTTGGGGGAATTATATCAGCGGTCGGAGCTGCATTTTTTATAAGATTCTTTGTATTCGTGCTGATGGGTGACAGCAGCGGACATGTGCAGTCACTTATCTTTGCAAGCATGATGATGATTATAGGTTTCCAGACAATAGTTGTAGGTCTGCTGGGAGACATTATCTCAGCTAACCGTAAGATACTTCAGGATGTGCAGTATCATCTGCGCAAGATGGATTATGACCATGACAGCAACAAGGAGCCTGTGTACGAGACATCAGATCTGATGGCTGTTACAGAGGAAGATGAGAAGGCAGATTATGAAATTATTCATAACAACAAAAAATCTTGACTATATCCGTAACACTCAGGAGATAGAACTTCTTACAAAAGAATGCGGCGGGTGCAGGCCTGATATTATCGCAAGCAGCGCCGGGAAGTATCCTGCAAGAATGGCACATGTCATAAGGAAGCTTATAACATGCAGGTTCAGTGATTATGATGAGATATTTGTAGGATTTGCGCCACAGCTTATAATTCCGTTTTTTGAAGGAAAGTTCAGACGATACCGCAATGACGGCGGCAAGGTAACGATTGATTTCTTTATATCGGTATATGACACTCTTGTTAATGACCGTAAGAAGATAAAAAAAGGTTCCGTTCCGGCATCAGTGGCTGCGTGGCTTGATAAAAGGACCATCAGCCTGGCAGATAATGTTGTGGTTGATACAAAGGCACATGGGGAATATTTTACAGAGAACTTCGGACTTAGCAGGGATAAGATGCAGGTATTGTATCTTGAAGCGGACAAGTCCGTATATTATCCTCACACTGTTAAGCGCGCAGAGGAAGATGCAGATAAGAGAATAATCCTTTATTTTGCATCAATGCTTCCGCTGCAGGGAGTTGAGACTGTGCTTGAAGCTGCTAAGCTTATGAAAGACGATAAGAATATAATTTTTAAGATAATCGGACCGGTTAAGAACAAAGTTATACAGGATAATATCAGATATATTGACTGGCTGCCGCAGGACAGGCTTTCAGATGCAATAGCAGATGCCAATCTGTGCCTTGCAGGGCATTTTAACGGGGAGATAGGCAAGGCCTGCAGGACAATTCCCGGCAAGGCATATATATACCGTGCCATGCACAAGCCTGTGATACTGGGTGATAATCCGGCTAACAGAGAACTTTTCGATGAATCAATGGATGGCATAGGCTTCTGCAGGATGTCTGATGCAAAGAGCCTTAAGGCTGCCATAGAAGATATGCTTGCAAAACAGGCTGTATGAGAAGGCAGACATAATGATAAGACAGTGGCCTGAAGAATCAGGTCAGCATCTTAGTGAATTGAGGATTGGAGCAGATATGAACAGTGATACCATCGGAGCAGGGATTGTTACTTTTAACCCTGATATTGGGAGACTGAAAGAGAATATAGACGCGATTCTTCCACAGGTTTCGGAGCTTGTTATTGTTGATAACGGCTCGGCCAATGTTGATGAAGTGTGTGATATGATAGAGAGCTACGGCAGCATCTATATGGTCTGGAATGAGGAGAATCAGGGGATTGCAAAGGCGCTCAACCAGATAGTTGAGTTCGCTGACAGCCATAAGTGGCAGTGGGTTCTCACGCTTGACCAGGATTCGGTTGTCATGGCGGGGCTTATTGATAATTACAGAAAATACATGGACTTCGACAAAACAGCAATGATAACGTGCCTGTTTCTTGACCGTAATTACGGAATACAGCAGGAATACGAGTTTTCGGAAGAATACAGATATGCGGAGCGCTGCATAACGTCGGGATGCCTTACCAAGGTTGCTGCATGCCTTGAGACGGGCGGTTTTGATGAAAACATGTTCATCGATTATGTTGATTTTGACATGTGCTACATGCTTAGGGAGAGAGGCTATAAGATACTGCAGAGCAGTTTCCGCGGAGTACTGCATGAGCTGGGCAATTCAGAGCGTAAGGTATTCTTAGGAAGAGAAGTTATAGTTACCAATCATTCGCCGGCGAGAAGGTATTATTATTCACGCAATCTTGTGTATTTTATCAGAAAGCACAGGGGACATGTGAATGCACTAAGGTATTACATAAAGCTTTACGGAAGGCTTGGAGTTGTGCTTCTGTATGAGAAGAACAAATGGCAGAAGTTAAAATACGGTTTTAAGGGAATAGCGGACGGATATAAGATGCCGCTTCCAAAGGAGAGTAATGAGTAACCACACCTTTGTTGTATGTGCATACAAGGAAAGTGAATATCTTAAGGAATGCATAGAATCACTGCTTGCGCAGACAGTAAAGAGCAGGATAGTAATTGCAACATCGACGCCTAATGAGCATATCCGCAGTATTGCCGGCAGATACAGACTTGATGTCTGTGTTAATTACGGAGAGACCGGAATTGCAGGGGACTGGAACTTTGCACTGAGCTGTGCGGATACAAAGTATGTGACAATTGCGCATCAGGATGACATATATCTTAAGGATTATACAAAGACATTCGCACATGCAATGGAATCACAGAAGAAGCCTGTTATTGCATTTACGGATTACTGCGAGATACGTGGCGCTAATAAGGTTACGGACACGAAGCTTCTCAGGATAAAGAAGATAATGCTGTTTCCGCTCAGGAGCAGGCTGCTGCAGAGGTCGATATGGGTAAGACGCAGAAGTCTGTCACTGGGAAGTGCAATATGCTGTCCTTCGGTGTGTTACTGTATGCCTGCCATGCCGTCACCTGTGTTTCATAAGCATTTCAGGGCGTCGATAGACTGGGAGACATGGGAAAGGCTGTCACGTATCAGAGGCAGCTTCGTATATTGTCCGCGCGTACTTATGGGGCACAGGATTCATGAAGGATCTGAGACAAGTGCCGCAATACATGACCATGTAAGGACAAAGGAAGATTATGAGATGTTCTGCAAATTCTGGCCGGTGCCGATAGCGCGTCTGATAGCCGGACAATATGCAAAAAGTGAGGATTCTAATGAAACTGATTAAAAATCTGTTATCGAGCAGAAAGTTAATATGGAGCCTGTCAAAGAACGATTTTAAGACAAAGTATGCGGGCTCGTATCTTGGAATTATATGGGCGTTTGTACAGCCGGTAATTACAATACTTGTATACTGGTTTGTATTCCAGGTGGGCTTCCGTTCGTCACAGCCTGCACAGTATCCGTATGTGCTTGTGCTTGTCTGCGGAATCATACCATGGTTTTTCTTCGCAGATGCCCTTAACGGGGGAAGCAATGCACTGCTTGAGTACAACTATCTTGTTAAGAAAATCGTATTTAACATAGACATACTTCCGGTTATCAAAGTATTGTCAGCTATGTTTGTGCATGTGTTCTTCGTTGTATTTACTCTTATACTGGCGGCATGCTACGGATATTATCCGACTATCTATACGTTGCAGATAATTTATTATTCATTCTGCACATTTGCATTTGTGCTGGGGCTTGTATATCTTACAAGTGCGGTTACGGTATTCTTCAGGGATATAACGCAGATAATAAGCATAATACTTCAGGTCGGTATCTGGATGACGCCTATCATGTGGGATATAGCGATTATACCGGCAAGGCTTCAGTGGATATTCAGGATTAATCCGATATATTACATTGTCAACGGCTACAGGGAAGCTATTCTTGTCGGAAGAGGCTTCTGGCATAACGGGCTGTGGACGCTGTATTTCTGGGCTGTTACAATTATCATGTTTGCACTCGGAAGCGGAGTGTTCAGACGCCTGAAGATACATTTTGCAGACGTTTTATAATGATTCTGTGAGGCAGAGCCGGACCGCAAAAGCATTGGGAGAATGGAGATTCTATGTCAGATATAGCAATTAATGTAGAAAATGTTACCAAGATTTATAAAATATATGACAATAAGACGGACCGCATGAAGGATGCGCTCGGAATGTCACGTGGGAAGAAGCTTTACAAGGAGCATTATGCGCTGCGGGATGTGTCGATGCAGATTAAGAAAGGCGAGACGCTCGGCATCATAGGAACCAACGGCTCGGGAAAGTCTACAATTCTTAAGATAATTACAGGGCTTCTTAATCCAACGTCAGGAAGTGTGGCGATTGACGGAAGAATCTCAGCCCTGCTTGAACTGGGTGCGGGATTCAATATGGAATATACGGGAATTGAGAATGTATACCTTAACGGAACAATGATGGGTTTCACTAAGGAAGAGGTTGATGAGAGACTCCGGAATATTCTTGATTTTGCAGATATCGGCGACTTTGTTAATCAGCCGGTTAAGACATATTCAAGCGGTATGTTTGTAAGACTTGCATTTGCGGTTGCAATAAATATTGACCCTGAGATACTTATTGTTGATGAAGCGCTTTCCGTAGGCGACGTATTTTTCCAGGCCAAGTGTTATCACAAGTTTGAGGAGTTCAAGAAGCTCGGTAAGACAATTCTGTTTGTAAGCCATGACCTGAGCAGCATAGCACAGTACTGCGATAAGGTAGTGCTTCTTAACAGAGGTGTCAAGGTTGACGAGGGTACACCAAGGGATATGATTAATCTCTATAAGAAGATTCTTGTCGGACAGACACCGGCACTTCCGTCAGAGCTTAAGGACGGCGGCAGTGATGCCGCTACAGCCCCGGAGCAGGTGCAGACGGAAGCTGGTGACAATGCATCATGGAGTTCACATTTTGAACTTAACCCTGATGTCAATGAATATGGCAATAAGAAGGCAGAGATAGTTGATTTTGGCATACTTGATGAGAATGGAATGTGGTCAGGCAACATAGAGAAGGGAACGAACTTTACAATTAAGTACAAAGTACATTTCAATGAAAATGTTTCCGATCCGATACTTACATATACGATTAAGGATCTCAAGGGTAATTCCATAACAGGAAGCAACACCATGTACGAGAAGGTCAATTTTGGAAATGTTATGGCGGGAGAAGAGCGCACTGTTGCATTTACACAGCTCATGAATCTGCAGGGTGGGGAATATCTGCTGTCGATAAGCTGCACGGGCTACAGCGGCGGAGATTTTGTTGTTTATCACAGGTTATATGATGTGCTTAATTTTACTGTTGTCTCGGATAAGAATACAGTCGGATATTACGATATGTTTTCAAAGGTGACTGTAAGCTAGGATAATATGGTGTTATCTGTGGTAACGTATAAATTGTTTGAATTCAGAGGAAATGGCAGGTAGCGGTATGTCTGTTGAGGATTATAGGGACAATTTCAGATATATACATGGTAATCTTACGGAATGGCTTCCTGACGGCTGCAGAGCTGTTGCGGCTGATAACAGATATTCTCTTGCAAGATGGGCAGGAGCATATTGGAAGGTGTCTGCCGGGATGCTGCTGAGAGCATATGCGGAAGAATATGCAGCACCGGGAAAAGAGGATGGTGCGGTATCACGAATCCACATATCTTATGAGGAACCATGCACAAAAAGGCAGCTTATTGAAAAAGCAGCACGCAGTGCAGACGAATCAGGTCTTAATCCTGAAGACGGTGATATACATATGTATTATCCGTATCCTGATATGCACCTGCCACTTGCAATATATTCAGATAAGTGGCTTCCCCGCAGAGGTGAGCTTACCAATAACTACCGGAATTTTGCCACAGACAGGATTGAGATGTTTGATGAAGCACAGACATGGGATGAATTAATTGCAGACGGAATGTTTGCGGAATATTCCAATTCGTATCTTGCGGTAATGTCCCCCGGAACATCCGATAAGCTTCCGGTATTCATAAAATACTCTAATGACAGGGCACCTCAGTACAGAATATGTACAGAGATATATGATGATGCAGACGGCAGAAGGATTGTAAAGCGTCCGATGACTGATGCGGCCGTAGAGCATATAGCAGCACTTGCCGGAAACGGCAGTAAGCTGGATGAAAGATATAAAAATTATTTTGCTGAAAAAGGTGTAAAGGTCAGTGCCAATTCATGCCATATGGAAGGCAGCAATGCAGTGATTGAATTCCTTGAATATGGCACGCTTGAATCAAAACTTGCTGATTTCCTGGCAAAAGGTAATATTCAGGCGGCAATGGATACTGTCAGGACATTTGCAGATATAGTAAGATATAATTCATCATACAATGTATGGGATATCGACATGATATTCAAGAATATATTTGTAAATGACAATCTTGACGAGTGGATAATCACTGACTATGAATGGACATGGCAGATTGACAATGCCGATGTACGGGATATAGCTGATTATATTATACAGCGCGCAGTGTATTATTTTATTGCGGATAATCAGGGAATACAAGACGGCACAGATGAACTGTATGAGGCGGCAGGAGTAACAAAGCCTCAGCTTGCGTCGCACTGCTATGAAAGAGATAATGAATTTGAGAGAAAGTTCCAGGAGCATGTTAAGAGCGGTCATATCGGACTTAATGATATATATTCAAGAGAACACGGAATAGTGTTCAATGCGGGAGGTCTTGCCGAAGAGAAGATTCACAGGATTAAGCAGGACAGTATTGATGCAGGAGCAGACCCATGTGATATCAGAATTACCGGCGAGCTTAAGGAACTTAATATAAAGACAGAAGGCAGAAAGGCTGTCACGGTACACCCGGCGCATTGCTGCTGCTTTGTATATATAAAGGGTACATCGGTACCATGCAGGATAAGTACAAACGGAATGAAGATAAATAACCGTCTGTATGCTTTTACAGGAACACAGCCTGAGATTACATTTACAATGAAAGACAGGACGGATGAGCTTGACATACAGATGTATGTAAGCAATCAGGGAAGCGGTGACAGTCCGGCGTTTGCGGCGGCAGTCAGGGCATATACCTGGAAGAGATTATTTGTATAAATGCATTATGCAGGACTATGTGTCATATTCCTGCTTCTGCGGAATGGAGATTGAGATGAGCAGACATGTTTTTCGTAAAGGAATGGCGTATTTTCGTAAAAACGGATTCAAAAAGGCGGTAAAGCGCACAATATATTTCTTTACAGAAAAAAGATCATATGAGAAGCTTCTTGCGTATACGAATCCTACACCGGAGGAACTTAACAGGCAGCGCGAAGAAAAGTTTATACATGAACCGAAGGTAAGTATTCTGATTCCAATGTACAATACACCGCTGCAGTTCTTCAAGGAACTTATTGACTGCGTTCAGGCACAGACGTATTCTAACTGGGAATTATGCCTCGCAGACGGTACGGGCAGTGTAAGTGAGGCTGGTGAGTATGCCGTACAGTGCATGGCAAAGGATTCAAGAATTGTATACAAAATGCTTGATTCTAATGACGGAATATCAGAGAATACAAACAGGGCACTTGAGATGGCAACAGGTGAATTCATTGCACTTATGGATCATGATGACGTAATAACTCCGGATGCGCTGTATCATCTTGTTAAGGCGGTTAATGAAGATGCAATGGCTGACAGTGTCTACTCAGATGAGGATAAGATGGATATGGATGGCCGGAAGCTCTTTGAGCCACATTTTAAGCCGGATTTTAATATTGATTATCTCAGAAGCTGTAATTACATATGTCATATGTTCATGACGAGAACATCAATAGCCAGAGAGGTCGGAGGATTCAGGAAACCTTTTGACGGAGCACAGGATTTTGACTTTATATTCAGATGCACAGAGAAATCACGCCATGTTGCGCATGTGCCAAGAGTAATATATCATTGGAGATGCCATGTTAATTCAACGGCGGCCGTTCCGGAGAGTAAGATGTATGCATATCATGCAGGCGTGAAATCAATTAATGAGCATTGTCAGAGAGCAGGAATCCCGATGACAGGAGAACTCGGTACGTCATATGGTTATTACAGGGATGTTCCGGTACTTGACCGTAAGCCGTCAGTTGATATAATAATTCATGGTGATGCGGCTAAGGCTGAACAGTGCATTCAGTGTACAAAGAAACTTACATATAGCAATCTCAGTGTGATGATGTGTGGCGGCGATGCGGCGTCAGTTAACAGGGCTGTGGCATCAGCGGCAGCGGATTATGTTCTGCTTCTTGATTCAAGAATTACATCACTGAGCGAAGACCTTGTTGAACAGCTTATGGGATATGTCCAGAGAAAAGATGTTGCAATGGCAGCGGCACGTACAAGCAATCTTGAAGATAAGATATATCACGCATTTCTTGTGATGGGAATTGACAAGTCGTTCGGATATGCGTTCCATCAGCTCGATAAGGGCAACAATGGTTATTTCATGCGCATTAATGCACCTCAGGATGTAAGCGGTGTTGATATTACATGTACGCTTATCAGGAGGGCAGACTATATGGCGGCAGGACAGCTTGATGAGAGCATGCCGGCAGAATATGCAGCGGCAGACCTGTGCCTTAAGGTTGCGCAGCTTAACGATGAAGGCAGCAGGGATTCCCGGGCTGATGAGGGGGAAGATGCGAAGACACCTCAGATGTGGCGTGACATGCATAAGATTGTATATGTGCCATATGCAGAGGCTGTAATCAATGCTTCGGCAGAGCCTGAGTGGCATATAGATGAAGAAGATGAGAAGTTTAATAAAAAATGGAACTCAGTACTCAGACAGACGGACAGATACTATAACATAAATCTTACAAAAAGAGATACCAACTTCACAATACTCAGTTCAATGGAACTGAAAAATGAAGATTTGTAGTGGAATAGATATGCGCAGCAGCGCAGGAATGGAGAAGACAATGAGCAGTATACTTTATGTAGTAGTACCATGTTATAACGAGGAGGAGGTACTTCCGGAGACATCTAAACGTCTTAAAGAGAAGATGACATCACTTATAGCCGGTAATGTTATATCAGACCGAAGCCGTGTTATATTTGTAAATGATGGTTCAAAGGATTCAACGTGGAGTATCATACAGAAGCTTCATCAGGAGAATGCGCTTTTTGGCGGAATTAATCTCAGCCGTAACAGAGGGCATCAGAACGCACTGCTTGCAGGTCTTATGACTGTAAAGGACTGTGCTGATGTGGCTATATCAATGGATGCATATCTTCAGGATGACATTAATGCAATGGATGAGATGCTTCAGAAGTTCCACAACGGATGTGATATTGTATATGGTGTAAGAAGTAAGCGTGCAACAGACACACCGTTTAAGAGAATAACTGCAGAAGGCTTCTACAAAGTTATGAACTGGATGGGGGCCAATACGGTATATAATCATGCAGACTACCGTCTTATGAGTAAGAGGGCGCTTGAAGGGCTCGCACAGTTTAAGGAAGTCAACCTGTTCTTAAGAGGCATTGTCCCAATGATAGGCTATCCTACAGATGTTGTTTACTATGAGAGAAGCGAAAGATTCGCGGGGGAGAGTAAGTATCCTCTCAAGAAGATGCTCGCATTTGCAATGGAGGGAATTACATCATTAAGCAACAAACCGATTAAGATGATAACTAACCTCGGCATATTTGTATTTCTTATGAGCTTTGTGATTCTTATCTACAGCCTTGTAAGACATTTTATGGGAGCAACGATAACGGGATGGACAACAATTATTGCGTCAATCTGGGCGATAGGCGGACTTATCCTGCTGTCACTCGGAGTTATCGGTGAATATATAGGTAAGATATACATGGAGACAAAGGAACGTCCGCGTTATATAATAGAGCAGTTCCTTAATGAGAAGTAATCTGTTAAGACAATTAAGATATAAGAGTGGAAGGGAACAATGAATCAGTCCAGAGAAAAGATACAGAATATTTGTATAATGGCAATAGATCTTATATGCCTGCTTCTCAGTTACGTGATGGCGGGATATCTGTGGCTCGGGATTATCAAAGGCGCGGCGTATGAGGCACTCAGAAGGGACCTTTATGGGGATATAAGTGCCATGATAATTGCATATGCCGTCACGGCACTCCTGTTTAATTTTAATCAGGAATTCATCAAAAGGGGAAAGCTGATTGAGATTATCCAGGTGATTAAGTCCAATATTATCATTGCGGCAGTTATGGCAGTTGTAATATTCCTGAAGCATGAGAATTCAGACCTGTCACGTGGCGTGTATATGGTGATGATATGTCTTAATGTAGTAGTTACATATGGCGTGCACAGACTGTTTAAGACATATCTGCTTAAGTATTATAAGAACAGCCGTGCCAATACACAGCTTTTTGTTGTCACGACATTGGACAGGGCCTCAAAGGTCATCAAAGAGATGGACAGCGATTCAGTGTGGGGCAACAGGATATGCAGCATTGCCATAATAGACCGGGACATGGTTGGACAGAAGATAGACGGAGTTGAAGTCGCAGCTACATTTGACAGCATGGTAACATATGCCAAGGAGCAGATTGTAGACGAGGTTTTTATAGATGTTCCGTATGATTCAGGCAAGTCACTTACGGATATAGTAACCAAGTTCGAGGGCATGGGCGCGACAGTGCATCTTAATATAGAGGTGCTTGAGCAGTTCTCGAACTTCTCTAAGTCAGTTAACCAGCTTGGAAGTATTCCGGTCATAACATTTGCCAATAATGTGTATGATTACAGACAGCTTTTTATAAAGCGCCTGATGGACATTGTGGGTTCGATAGTAGGACTTGCAATAACAGGAGTTATCATGATATTCCTCGCACCAATACTTAAGCTTGAATCTCCGGGACCTCTGTTTTTCAAGCAGAAGAGAGTCGGCAAGAACGGAAGATATTTTTATATATATAAGTTCCGTTCGATGTATGTTGATGCAGAAGAGCGCAAGAAAGAGCTCATGGATAAAAATAAGATGGACGGGCTTATGTTCAAGATGGACAATGATCCGAGAATAACAAAGGTCGGCCGGTTCATCCGTAAGACAAGCATAGACGAACTTCCACAGTTTTTTAATGTACTTAAGGGTGATATGAGCCTTGTCGGAACAAGACCGCCTACAGTGGACGAGTTCAAGCAGTATGAGACTTATCATAAGAGAAGATTAAGCGTTAAGCCGGGAATCACCGGATTATGGCAGGTCAGCGGAAGAAACCGCATAACAAACTTTGAAGACGTAGTAAAACTTGATCTCAAATATATAGACAACTGGAGCATAGCTCTGGATATCAAGATTTTATTTAAAACTGTCGCCGTAGTATTTAAGGGCGAGTAATTGTGAAAGGAGCTTTATGTCAGAGCAGGAATATGTTAGAAAATATATGCTTAAAGATATATTTAAGCGCAATATGAGATTCTGGTGGCTGATAGTTATATGCGTTGCAGTATTTGCAGGCGGTCTTGGTTATAAAAAATACAATGAGTATCAGAAGAGATTTGCCAAGATAGAGTTGAAGGGCACTGTAAAGCAGTACTCGGTGGATTACTATTCGGGCAATGTTAAGGGCGAGTCACTTCTTATGCGTACACAGACGCTTATTGCCGTTATGACAAGCCGCGAGACATATTCGGAACTTGTTAAGCTGTCAGGATATCCTCTGACATATGATACATTTGTAGAACTTGTCATATGTGGTAATGACGGAACTAAGGACAGTGTTACGGCAAGAATGCAATATCCGTTTGGAAGCGACGAATATTCAATAGTTGAAGATTCCGATGCTGAGAGCTTTATGGACTATTACGTACAGGCGGTTAAGAATACCTGTGACAGAATACTCGGAGAGAATGTTGTGTATGAACTTGGAAGAAGCGACCGTTCATCAGTGACATATACGGCAAGCGACGAGCAGAGACAGGCAGCCAATAAGGCGGTAATTAAGAATGCGTTTATCGGTGGAGTAATAGGACTTATCATACCTGTTGTAATCATAACGCTTATATATCTTCTTGGCGGTAAGTTAAGGACTGCGGCGGAGATAGCATTCTGTGCAGGGCTTAAGCTTCTTGCGGATGTTAAGGAGGATGACTGTTCACAGCTTGAGCAGGCGGAACTGTATCTGGAGCACAGATACGGATTGAACGGAATAAATATCAATCTCATACACATAGGTGATGGTGGGGAATATATATCGGATAAGCTGAAGGAAAGCTTTAAGAATGCCGGATACAAGGCAGACGTAACGCTGACGGATACCAATGCTGCAGACGTTAATGCAGGTGCGTACAGAGCAGCAATGAAGGCTGATGCCAGCATACTTGTTGCAGGCGCAGGCAGACTGCGTGAGCAGGATATAGAAAATGTAGTAAGCACAATGGCACTTTATGATATTGAAGGCAGCGGAGTGATTGTATATGAGCCTCACAGGTAAGATATTAACCGGGATTTTATTTGTAGTGCTTCCCGTAATTGCGGGAGGCATATACAGCCCGTTTCTTGTAAAAAGAATAAAACTGCATTATGCGGATATATGTAAGCTGCTAATACAGACATGGATATACGGTATTATAACCATGTTTGCTGTTATGCAGCTTATTGCCGTTCCTATGATTGCCGTAAGGACTACATTTACGATGCTTGTAAATGTATGGTGCGCACTGCTGGCTGTTCTCGCAGCTGCCGGAATTGTGGGATATATCGCAGCCGTTTTGCGTATAAAGAAGCATGGAGGCCCCGCAGTGGATAATGCCGGTACGGACAATGACAGGATGCGGGAGCTTAATAAGCCGGAGACGGTGCCGGGACGCAGAAGCTGTGTATGCTGGATTGCGCTGCTGGCGGCGGTATTTGTCATACTTACAGGCTATCAGGCAAGAATTGCATCAAAGTACCAGCATACGGATGATGACGATGCGCGGTTTGTTGCGCTTGAGCTTCTGGCAGTGGATGAGGACAGAATGCTTACGCATAATCCGATTGACGGATACCCGATGTACTGGAATACCGGAGAGGTTAAGAAAGATTACACGTCTCCCTGGACAATGTATGTTGCAGCATGCAGCAGAATAAGCGGTGTCCATCCTGCAATACTTTCACACAGGCTGATGCCGATGTACCTTGTACCATTGTGCTGTCTTGCATACCTGCTTCTTGGACTTAACCTGTTCAGGGATGACTGGGAGAAGACACTGATATTTGCAATTATAGTATCGGCTGTTAATATATTTGGGTACACTTCAACGCATACGGTGCCGTCATTGCTGCTGTTAAGAATATGGCAGGGAAAGGCTGTGTTTGCAGGCCTGATGGTGCCTGTAATCCTCGACCTGCTCTACAGGCTTTATGAGGATTGCACACTGGTTCCTGAAAAGGTACTGCTGTTTGTCTCATGTATGGCGTCATCACTTCTGTCAGGCGGCGGAATTGTTATAGCCGCACTTGCTGTCGGGTTCTATGGACTTGTTGTGCTGGCAAAATACAGGAATATTAAGAATACGCTGTATATATGGCTGACATGCTCGCCATGTGTTGTATACGCATTATGCAATGTATTCTGGTATCAGGTGTTCAGATTATCTTAGGATATATTATCATAGGAGTACGGATTTTATGGTTGGATGGTTTACTGATATCTGTGATATGTTTATAAAATTTGTCGGTACGGGATGGTTTCACTGGCTTATTGCAGCAATAATACTTGTGGCAGGAAGTGTTAAAAACACTCATTTCCGTCATAAGTTCCTGTATCCCGCCGCCATGATACTTACAGTATTTTTCTGCCCTTTGGTCTATGGAACGATAGGTATACGGTTCCTTAACGGAATGTACTGGAGGATACTCTGGCTGGTTCCCGTTTCTGTTATAATTGCCATTGGCGGTACATGGCTTGTAATGAGATTTAATAATTATATTCTGAAGGCCGTTACGCTTGCTCTGACAGTCTGCGTAATTGCAATGTCAGGCAGACCGATGTTTTCAAAAGATAACTATGTGCCGGCACAGAATGAATATCAGCTTCCACAGGTAACAATAGATATTGCTGACGCAATAATATCTGACAGTCTTGAGGCAGACACCGGCGTATATCCGACGGTTGTTGTTCCTGATGAGATGCTGTGTTCAATGAGACAGTATACAACTAAGATACGGCTTCTGTACGGACGTGATGCATATGCATATATTTTTAATGAACTTGAAGAAATGAAGGCTGTGGTGCATAATGAGATGATACGGCAGACACCGGATGTCGGGAAGCTGGCGGTATATGCCAAGGCAAAGAATGTTGACTATATCGTTTTCTCAAGTGTGAATCATAAGGGGTATCAGGATATAAATATGCATGGATATGAATTCGTTAAAAATGTTGACGGATATGATATATACATGAGGCAGGAGGACTAGTGTGAAAAATAAGATTTTTCACACGCAAGATTTGTGCTTACGCACAAACTTGATATGCGCAAAAGGCAGCGCAGGAATGGAGGACTAGTGTGAAAAATAACAGAGTATGTAACATCCTTGGTGTTAATATAAATATTATGAGCATGCAGCAGGTTAAAGATTATATATGCAATAACATAGATGCGCTGAGGGGCAGATATATATGTGTGTCCAATGTGCACACAACAGTGATGTCACATGATGATGAAAGCTACTGCAATGTTCAGAACTCGGCGGCGTTGAGACTGCCTGACGGCAAGCCGTTGTCAATAGTTGCAAAACATAGAGGCTTTGAGGATGCGGTAAGGGTTACCGGTCCGGACCTTATGGGAGAGCTTTTTGCAGATGCGGGTAAGAATAGGCTCAGACATTACTTTTACGGAAGTACACAGGAGACTCTTGATACGCTTGAGAAAAAGCTGAAAGAAAAGTATCCGGACATTATTATTGCGGGCATGTTCTCACCTCCGTTTGGTGCGGTAAGTGACGAAGATGATGCAGAATTTGTTAAGATGATTAATGATGCCGGCCCGGATGTAGTATGGGTGGGTCTTGGCGCTCCTAAGCAGGAACGCTGGATGTACTATCACAGAGACAGGGTAAATGCGGTTATGATAGGCGTAGGGGCAGGCTTTGACTACTATGCGGATAATATAAAGAGAGCACCGAAGTGGATGCAGAAATGTTCGCTTGAGTGGCTGTACAGACTTATGCAGGATCCTAAGAGGCTTGCCAGAAGATATATGGATACGAATTACAGATTTATCAGACTTGTTAAGAAAGAGAACAGCAGACAGTGACAGAGAATATATTGCATGACGGTAAAAACAGAATAACGGCAGGTCAGTACGGAGTTATAAGCATGACTATGTATTATGGAGTTATGACGGCATCCAAGGCACTAGGAATGGACAGCTCCAATTCGCTGTATTACGTGATGTTTGGGATTGCCTGCATAATGCTTTTATTCAAATACTGCGTAACTCAGTATACAGTGCGCCAGATTGCGCTGGATGTACTGCTGGGATGCATTGGCATTGTCTGCTTTGTAATATCGCATGACATGACACTGCTTCTGCTCGCAATGACGGTTGCGGGGCTTAAAGACTGTGATTTCAGGGAGCTTGCATGCACGGCGTTCTATGTGAGGCTTGCAATAACTTCGTTCATGGTCGTTGCGTCATTCCTGGGAATATTTGATCAGGGTGAGACAGCGCAGACTACAACAAGCTTTCAGGATATAACCGTATATAACTTCGGTTACTCAACTGCCAATAATGCATATATAAATATATTTGTACTTATGGCACTTTTCCTCTATATCAGATATGACAGGATTAATTGGAAATATTTTATCGGTACATCAGTTATTGCAATGCTGATGTATACATTTACAAACAGCAGGACAGGAACACTTCTGTTCTTTGCAGTCTGGGTCTTCATATTCTGCGAGAAGTTTCTTCTCGCACGAAAGGGAAGATATGTGTTCTTTTGGCTGATGGCGGCATCCACATTTATATGTGCCGTATTCAGTTATGCTGCGACTTCAATGTTTAATCCAGACGGCGGTTACTGGTCGGAATATATTAACAGGATATTCAGCGGAAGACTTAACATTACACACAAATATCATGAAGCGCTGTCTGTGTCACTGATTCCTAGGACAAGTGCCGTAATGGATGCACACAGGGGCTTTGGCTTTATTGATAATTCATATATGAGTGTGTATTTTCACGATGGACTTATAGTTGCGCTTATAGTGCTGGTGCTTATATGCATATCCAATTACAGTCTGTTTAAAAAGCACTGTTATAAGGAGCTTGTGTTTATAGCGTCATTTTCAGTGTATGCGATGATGGAAGAATTCCCGCTTAATCCGGTAGTCAATCCGTTTATCATGCTGACTGCCGTTGTTATATACAAAGCTTCATTCAGCATAGAGAGGCCGGGAAACGGTACAGAAAAGACAAAGGTTCCACAGACAAAGGTTCCGCAGACAGTGCTTATCATCCATAATGAATACAGGATTGCCGGTGGGGAAGACACGGTAGCTGCCAATGAAGAGAAGCTTCTTGCGGAACATGGCCACAGGGTAATTGTATATAAGAGAAGCAATAAGGAGCTTGATAATTATACAGGTATTAAAAAGCTTCTGCTTCCGTTTACAAGTGTATTTTCACTGCGCTCATACCGTGAAGTTAAGAAACTTATAGAGGATAATTATGTTGACGTTGTGCATGTGCATAACACGCTGACGCTTGTAAGCCCTTCAGTATATTATGCGGCGTTCAGATGCAATGTTCCGGTTGTCCAGACTATGCATAATTTTCGGCTGCTTTGTCCCGGAGGCTCATTCTTCATGGAGGATGAGGGTAACGGACATATATGCGAACAGTGTGTGAGCAAAGGACTTTCCTGCGCTGTGCGCAATTCGTGCTACAGGCACAGCAAAGCACAGACAATAGTCAGTGCGGCTGTTCTTAAGATTCACAGAATGCTGGGAACATATAAGAAAATCAATTTTATCTGCCTGACTGAGTTCAACAGATATAAGCTTCTGATGCTTAACAACGGAAGGAAGAAGATAATAAATCCTGCCAGGGTATATGTGAAGCCTAACTTTACATATGATCTGGCTGAGACGATGGGGAAATTGTCTGATACGCATGGCAGCATATCAGGCCGGTATTACGTATATGTCGGAAGACTTGAGAAGCTTAAGGGTACAGAGCTGCTTGTTGATGCATTTGCAAAGCTTCCGGACAGAAAGCTTGTCATCATGGGAAACGGCCCGCTTGAGGAGACACTGAAAAAGCGCATTGCAGACAACGGCTATAAAAATATAGTCATGGCGGGCAGAGTAACGGGTGAGGATTACGTTAAGTTCCTTGGCGGTGCGCAGGCGGTTATCTCGTCATCACAGTGCTATGAGACATTTGGAATGAGCATAGCGGAGAGTTATTCTCTTTCGGTTCCTGCGATTGCGGGGGATATAGGCAATATTGGAGACATTGTAAAAGAGGGAGTTACAGGAATACATTTCCAATATGATTCCCCGGATGCATTAATCGGGGCGGTTAAGCGCTTTGAGACAATGAACCGTGACGGGCTTGCAGCCAATGCACGTCGTTATTATGAGGATAATCTTACTCCACAGAGTAATTATGGCAGATTAAAAGAGATTTATGATGATATATGCGCCGGATATGGTGCGGAAAAGAGGCAGTGATGGAAGAAAAAAGCGTACAGGCATCAGTTGATAAAGTATATAAAAAGATACCGGCTTATGTGAAGCTTGCGATTGCTGCAACATTTATAATGGGTATACTTTTTAACCTGTTTATATTTACCAACAAAGCTGTCAATCATGACGACATAATGGCAGAGTTCATATATAACAAGCAGCTCGATATTGTGTCGGGACGTTACATGTGGCTGCTTATAAGAAGGATTACATCTTATTATGACATGCCGATGCTGTTCGGAATTATCGGAATGGCGGGACTTGCAGTCTCGGCAGGACTCATAGTATACATGCTTAAGATTAAGGACAGATTCTTCGTAATTCTTCTCAGTGCGATTATGGCTTCATTTCCGATAAATGCATGTTACTATTCATACCTCAGCATCTCGCCGGTATACTATTTTGCTATACTTACGGCGGTGCTTGGTGTGTTTTTTGTTGAACGGTTCGGCAGATGGGCAGGAATAATACCTGCGGGTGTGTGCATTATGATGTCACTCGGCACATACCAGTCATTTCTTGCACTTACCATAGGACTGGCATTCACGATGGCATTTCTCGACCTGTTCCGCAATGATTATGATATTAAGAAATGGTTCCGCAGATATATAAAATATGTCTTTGCAGCAGGACTTGGATTTGTTCTGTACTTTATATGTACAAAGATATCACTTGCAATTACGGGTGAGGAGCTCAGGCAGTACGCAGGGACGGATAAGATGTTCAGCCTTGAGCCGTGGGAGATTCTCAGAAGCCTTAAGACAACGTGGAATAACCAGAAGGATTTTTATTTTTCAACACAGGCAATATCTTCAAGAGGCTTTATATGGATTAACAGAGTTGTGCTTGCGGTCATTGTGATTATGACAGCCGTACAGCTTGTAAAGCTTATTAAAAAGCGCAGATATGCCCAGACGGCGGCACTTGCGGTTATGCTTACGGCATCACCGTTTTTCCTTAACTTTATCTATATTATGATGAATGGTAAGTCATCCGTCCACATGCTTATGAAGTATGCGCTTATCGTTCCGTATTTTCTTGTGATCGGACTTGTGTGTGCGACGGATATACGGATAAAGCTGAAGAAGCTTGATATAGGCTACATCCTCTCATGGGCTGCGGCACTTGGATGCGTGGGAGTTATATATTACGGCGTGCTTACCTCCAATCAGTTATATCAGAGGATGTATTACAATACGCAGGCAATAGATTCCCTTTGTACACAGATACTTGCAGACCTCAATGTAAATGAGGATTTTGCCGTAAGCAAGCCGGTATATTTTGCTAATTTTTCTACATTTTTTGATGAGAACTATGTGACAACGGCAACATTTACACAGGATCTTAATCCATATGTATGGATGGGAACCGATGTGTATCTTGACTGGTATTCAAGCAACCATCTGATAAGATACATGGATTTCAATCATCATATAAGGCTGATTGCAAGCAACAACAAGTCAAAAGAGGATGCGGTTAAGGCAACGGAAGAATTTAAAAACATGCCTTGTTATCCTGACGGCGGTTCGATTAAGACAATAAACGGACTGGTGACAATTAAGTTCGCACAATAATGAGGTCTGCCATGAAAAATACAATCAGTAATGTGATAAATGCAATAATTAAAAAAGAAAAACTCATAGCAGTAATTGTGCTTATTGTTATGGCAGCTGCCGGGCTTGCGGTGACGGATGGATATGGGGTACATCTTGACGAGGCTATAGAGCTGAGTATCCTTAACTCCAATATCAAAGAGTATTCGTGCTACATTCCCGGTAAGCTTGGAGATAAGATAGCCAATGCAGCCAGAGGAGTTGAGCGGATCTCGGAGAGTGATGAGAAGGATCACGGTATAGCTGCGTATTATGGATATGTTTTCGTAAGAAAATTAGCTCAAAGAGAGCCGTATCAGACATTGGCATTCCATATGTACACATTCTGTATATTCATGCTCGGAGTACTGGCTTTATATGGAATAGTTAAGCTGCTTACCAATTCTGTGTGGCAGTCGCTGTTTGCATCATTAATGCTCTATCTGTCGCCGAGGATGTTTGGGGAAGGTCATTATAATAACAAGGATATCGTTGTCATGGCGTTTGTACTGATAACGATATATTTCGGACTTAAGATGGCTCTGGAACGCAGATACAGATATGCGATTCTGTTTGCGATGGCAGCAGCGGTTGCAACCAATACCAAGATAGCCGGAGCGTGGTTTTACGGAATTATAGGAATTGGCTATCTTATTACACTTATCAGGAAAAAAGAACTTACGAAAAGGAATGTCAGTATAGGACTTGTGGCAATAGTTGTGTATGTGATATCCTATGTACTGGTTACACCGGCGATGTGGCGGGACCCGTTTGGATTTATCATGTATCTGGTTAAGTATGCCAATGATTTTGACAGATGGGACAATAATCTTTTATTTGAAGGCGTATTATACAGATATTCAGTCAATCCGCCGCCGGCATATTATCTTCCTAAGATGATTCTTATAACGACACCATTATACATACTTGTACTCATAATATATGGCGTTGTAATGACTGCCGCCAATGCATTAAAAGAGTGCAGGTCAGATGGCGTACAGAATCATAAAATGACACGGAATACAATCTTATCCGCAGTTAATATTTTATTGTGGATGTTCCCTCTGGTATTTGCGGTGGTATGCAGAACGAGGGTATATAACGGCTGGAGACATTTTTATTTTATATATGGTCCTATGGTGATTACCGCAGCATATGGCTGTAACTGCCTTTGTAAAAATACGGCACCACAGATTAAGAAGCTTCTGGTTGTTACCGGATGTGCAATTACGTTAATAAGCCAGGCAGGTATTTTGATTAATAATCCATATCAGTATGCTTATTTTAATGTGCTTGCGGGAAAAGATGCACAGAACCGTTATGAGATGGATTACTGGATGGTTTCTACTAAGCAGGCATTACTTGATCTGTACAGGCTTCATTGCAATGACGGCAGTGATGCGGGAAAGATAAAACTGGCATCCGGAGGGCGGATGAGTGCCAATGCAGTTAACAAGGCAATGCGTGTACTGCCTGAGGATGTTGCGGGCAGATTTGAAATATGCGGACAGGCTGAGGCGGATTATCTGTTTGTCAACAGTTACGGTTTTGTGCTGGAGCCGGATGAGCGTTTTGATGGAAGCGGTTATGTAAAAGAAGTGGAATTAAAATCATATGGACATGAAGTCTGCTGTATATACAGACTGAACTGACCGATACAGGAAATGAGGCAATATGAAGAAAAAAGAACTCCGTTTTAACTTAATACTGATGCTGATACTGGCAGCTGAGATTGCGCTGTCCATGTACTTTACATATAAGTATGGCATGAATAATGTTGATGCGGACAATTCTTCTGAGATGGTTCTGTCAAGGCTTCTGGCTGACGAAGGAACTTTCTTCAGCAGAAACTGGTTCTATTCTACAGAACTGAGAGTGCTGAATACACAGATTGTATTATCACTGCTGTTCAGACTTACGGATAACTGGCTTCTGGTGAGAACGCTTGGCAGCGGAATACTCATGGCAATAATGGTCTGTGCGTACCTGTATATGATTCGTGAGACAGGGCTTGGAAGGTGCGGCAAAGCGGCAGCCTGTGTGCTTGTGCTTCCGTTCTGCCAGTGTTATCAGCAGTTTGCGTTATTCGGGCTTTACTATATTCCGCATGTGACAATTTCCTTTGTTACGGCAGGGCTTTTTGCCGGAATAATAAAGCGGCACAAGGGCTGGCAGATAAAGGCAGTTCTCGCTGTGGCTCTTGCAGCTGCGGCAGGACTTGGCGGCATAAGGATGCTTGTGGTTCTGTACTGTCCGCTTGTTATTGCTGCATTTCTTCTGAATTACAGGATGCCGGCGTGTATACAGGATATATGGAGGAACATCCCGGCAGCGGTTAAGACAAGGGCGTTTGTGTATTCCTTTATACTTGCAGCAGCATCGGGAATAGGTTTTATTATTAATACGGCAGTGCTTTCGGATATATTTACATTCAAGAGCTTCAATGGAACAGAGTTCTCGGATGCAGATATCTTTGGCAGAAGTGATGCAATACTGAATGGATTGCTGCAGTTCTTTGGTTATAAGGCAGGACGCCGTGTCATGGGACCGGGACTTGTTGCAAATATGCTCGCGGTTGCAGGAATTGTCATTGCTGTATATGTTATGTGGACGCTCATAAAAAAGGCGGAACTTACATCTGTATATGACAGATTTATAGTGCTTTTCTTCGCGGCAGACTTTTGTGTGAATATGTTTACATTCTATTTTGCCGATATGTGGGAGGCAAACGGTAACTATCTTATTCCTTTTATGATGTGGCTGATTCCCGTGTTTGTCATATATATAAATTATAAGGGAATCATGTCGGCATGCGGACGGGTTGTTGCAGGACTTCTTGCCGCAATGGTTGTCATTAATTCCGGTATGGAGTATTATGAATGGAAGAACACAGATATTAATCCGGGGAAAGAAGGAATTGTAAAATTCCTTGTAAATAATGGTTACGAAAGAGGGTATGCTGACTTCTGGGATGCCAACGTATTCACGGAGTACTCACAGGGACAGCTCAAAATGTGCAATATCAGGACATTTGATGAGTCATTTGCGGCACTTGAATGGCTGATGGATAAGAGTTATACTGAATGGAATGGGGACAGTAAGGTATTTATAGTGGTTGATAATGCATTTTCATGGGAGAACAGAGATACATTATCATATCTTGACCGCAGGTATATGGTAGCATCTAACAACGAATATTGTGTATTCGCATTTGATAACGATGCACAGCTTGCGCAGATTGTGGAGAGAGGTAAGCATAGGCAATGAAGATTTCGGTTATAACATTGGGAATGATGCAGCCGCATCAGGGGCAATTCTACAATGCACAGGATATCGGCCTGGGGAGAGCACTTGCAGCGATTGGCAACGATGTCGATGTGTTTAACTTTGTTCCGCTCGGTTCGGGGGAAGATACAGAAGACCTTGGAGATAATCTGAGATTTCATCAGATACCGACTAAGGCAACAGGAATACATTCTATGTATAAGAAGGATTTTATACCGCAGGGTACGGAAGGGGTAGTATGCTTTTCGGATAACCAGATGAATTTTGAGAGAATCCTTAATTACTGTAAGAAAAATGGAATCAAGTGCATTCCATATGTAGGAGTGCTTGGAAGTAATAATGATAATAAGCTCAAAGGCATGTTAATGAACATGCTTTCAGACAATATGAAGCACTATAAGATGATGACGGTGCTTGCCAAGACGCCGGAGGTAATGAAAGAGATGAAGGAACAGGGAGTTAATTCTGTAATCCTTGCACCGGTATGTCTTGATGAGACACTCCTTAACAAAGATTATAAGTCGTCAGATGTGCAGGAACTTAAGACAACACTTGGCAGGCTTCACGGAAGAGACCTGTCGGGGCATGTTGTACTCTTTGTGGGCAGGCTTCAGGAAGAGAAACACCCGGTAGAGATGGTTGATGTATTTGCTGACATTAAGAAGATGATTCACTCAAGCCAGATGATAATGATAGGCAAGGGACATCTTGAGGGAAGTGTCAAGGCTGAGATTGGACGTAAGGGGCTGTTTGACAGTGTTACACTTGTTGAGAGGGTAGAGAACAGCCAGATGTGGAAATATTACAGCATTGCGGATGTGGTTGTTAATCTTAATGACCATGAGATATTTGGAATGTCTATACTTGAAGCAATGTATTATGGCAAACATGTTGTTGCGGTCAGCGCACCGGGACCTGACTATATAATCCAGAACAAAGCACAGGGAACATTATGCGAGAGCGAAGAGGATGTTGCGCAGGCTGTTTATAAGCCGGGGAAAGAATTTGACAGTGAGGCGGCGCATGAGCGCGTTGAGAATAACTTTTTGTGGAATGTCACTGCAAGGACAATAATGCAGCAGCTGACGTAATGTAACTTGTAATGTAACTTATATACGGAGGAGCATATGAGAGCACCGGTAGTAGTATTTGCATATAACAGAAAAGAGCATCTTAAGAGAACGCTTGAAGCACTTGCAGCTAATGAGGGAGCAGATGAGACTTCCCTGTATATATATATTGATGCACCAAAGGAGGGCCTGCCAAAGGATAGTGAGCAGGTTAAGGCTAATGAGGCGGTGAAGAAGTACGTTGAGGAATTCACTGCATCCGGTTGCGGAAAAGTATTTGCAGACATCACAACTGAAGCTGCACAGATCCACAAAGGCCTCGCTGATGCTGTTATAGGTGGCGTGTCGGACGTTATAGACAGACATGGGACGGCTATAGTTGTTGAGGATGATATTGTTACATCACCGTATTTCCTTAATTATATGAATGATGCGCTCGAATACTACAAAGATAATGATAAAGTATGGTCAATAAGCGGATATACACTTCCGCTTCCGGCGCTTAAAGGCTATGATAAAGATGTGTACGCTTTCTACAGATGCTGCAGCTGGGGCTGGGCAACGTGGAAAGACAGATGGGTTATGAATGACTGGAATGTAAGAAGCTTTAAGTCATTTGACAGGAATTATTTTAAGAGAAGACGCTTCAACCGGGGAGGTCGTGACCTGTCATTCCAGCTTGACAGACAGATGCTGGACCTTATAGATTCGTGGGCGATACGCTGGGGATATAATGAGAGCATTCATGATATGGTTACGATATATCCATCGGCTTCTTATGTCGATAATGAAGGGTTTGACGGATCAGGAACCCATTTTGGAAGTGTAAGCACTAACTACAACACTACAATACAGGGAAAGAAGAATTATACATTTACGGAACCCTTTGTGGACAGGAAGATTGCAAAGCAGTTCCGTGACAGGTATTCGGAGAATGCACTTAAGGCATTTATCAAGGAAGTGCTGTATTGCCTGCATCTTTACGAGGTAAAATAACAGGCAGAAATGGAGATAAATATGAACAAGAAAGAGATGATTATTCAGAATATCAGTGACAGCATTGATACAAAGAAAAAGATTCTTCAGGATGAGGAGTTTATAGAGAAAATCGAAAAGGTGGCGGATGTGTGTGTTGACGCATATCTTTCGGGCAATAAGCTTCTTATGTGCGGCAACGGAGGAAGTGCATCCGATGCGCAGCACATGGCAGGTGAGCTTGTCGGCAGGTATATGATGGAGCGTAAAGGAATTCCGGCAGTTGCGCTCAATGCCAACACTACGATACTTACGGCGCTTGGTAATGATTACGATTATGATTCTGTATATGAGAAGCAGGTGACTGCGCTTGGAAGAGAAGGGGATGTAATTTTTGCAATATCAACAAGCGGCAATTCGGCTAATTGTGTAAAAGCCTGCGAGAGAGCGAAGAATATGGGGATAACTACTGTAGCGCTTACGGGAGAGTCCGGAGGGAAGCTCAGAAAAGTATGTGATTATACTTTTAACGTGCCATGCACAATGACACCGCATATACAGGAAGCGCATATCATGCTGATTCATATAATCTGTGGCATAATTGAGGAACGCCTTATGGAGGCAGGTTACTTTGAAGATTAAGAGAATGTGTGATATTATTAAATAACTTTATCAATGGATTATGAATGGAGATTAACTATGTATCAGGGAAATTCAGGATTTATAAAAGCACTTATTAAAGTAAGAGATAAGATAAGATATACAAGATATGCTTTGTTTCCTATTCAGGCATGCAAAGACCGTTACAAATGGAGTTATGGACGTAAAGCTGACCTGAAGAATCCAAAAGATTTTGATGAAAAACTTATTTATGTAATGTATAACCAATATAAGAATGACGAACGTGTTAAAAGATGTATAGATAAGATTGAGATACACAATTATTTTCGTGAAAGAGGATATGATTATCTTTTGAATGAGGTGTACGCTACATATAACACATTAGATGAAGTTGACTGGGATGCCCTTCCGGATTCATTTGTTTTAAAATGCAGCACGGGAAGCGGCGGTAATGTTATTGTTCTGGATAAAAATAAGACGAGCCGTGAGGATGCAATAAATAAATTAAGACCATATGCAACAAAGCAGTATGGAAAGGAAACAGGTGGAATCCAATATAAGGGTATTCCGGCGAGATTTCTATGCGAGAGGTATATAGGCGAACCGGATGGAACGCCACCTGTTGATTATAAAATATATTGCTGTAATGGCGTAGCCTGCTGCATAGAAGTAATTCATGACAGATTTTGTGATGAAAAGCATTTTTGGTATCTTACTGACAGAGATTATAATTGTGTACAGCAGTATGGTGTCGGAGCAATATCGGATCCTGACAAAATTGCAGCTGACAAACCAAAGAATTTAAAAAAGTTTATAGAAGCTGCAGAACTTGTTTCAAAAGAATTCCCAATTGTCAGAGTTGACCTATATAATTATAAAGACGAGCCGGTACTTGGAGAGATGACATTCTTCCCTATGGATGGCGTTAATAATACATTCAGTAGAGAAGGACTTGACTGGCTTGGAAGTAAGATAGATTTAGAACAAAAATAAAGAAAATGGAGCGTTGGCTATGGATACTAAAATTTTTGAAGAATACGAATCAGAAGTAAGATCATATTGCAGAAGTTTCCCAACATTATTTGACAAGGCAAAGGGATCAATTATGACGGATGCTGATGGAAAAAGATATATAGATTTTTTCTGTGGAGCGGGCTCTCTTAATTACGGACATAATAATGATTATATTAAGGACAGGCTTATTGAATATCTTCAGGGGGATGGTATAGTCCATGCAATGGATATGATGACAATTGCCAAGGGTGAATTCCTCGATTATTTTGAAAACTCGATACTTAAGCCGAGAAACCTTGAATATAAGGTTATGTTTCCAGCGCCAACCGGAACTAATGCTATTGAGTCAGCGCTTAAACTGGCGAGGAAGGTCAAAGGAAGAAGAACAATCTGGGGACTTATGGGAGCGTTTCATGGGATGACAGCCGGCAGCCTTGCTATTACGACAGAAAAGGCAGCAAGAAACGCTGCCGGTATTCCGTTGGATAATGTAGTCCACATCCCGGCTCCATATATGATGGGTGGATTTGATACAATATCATATATGCGCATGTTAATTAATGATGACCATTCGGGAATAGAAAAGCCTGCTGCTCTTATAATAGAGACAGTGCAGGCAGAGGGCGGCATCTGGGTGTTTGATGCAGAGTGGCTGAGGGATGTAGAGAGATTTTGCCATGAAAATGATATATTGCTTATTATAGATGACATACAGGTTGGCTGTGCAAGAACAGGTACATTCTTCTCATTTGAAAGAGCAGGAATCAAGCCTGATATATTTGTGATGTCCAAATCTATTGGCGGATATGGACTTCCGTTTGCGTTAGTCATGTTTAAACCTGAGCTGGATATATGGAAACCCGGAGAGCATAATGGAACATTCAGGGGAAACCAGCTCAGTATGGTAGCGGCTAAAGCAGGTCTTGAATATATGCTCAATAATCATATTGAAGATGAAGTGCGTAGAAAAGGTGAAATAATATCAAAATATCTGAATGAACATATTCAGAATAAAAATTACGCAATAAGAGGCATTGGTTGTATCTGGGGAATTGATGTTAAGACAGGAGCCATGTCACGTAAGATTACAGCAAATTGTTTTGAAAACGGAGTTATTGCCGAACGTGCCGGAAGAGATGATTCTGTTGTAAAGATTATGCCGGCTCTTAATATACCTGACGAGTTGTTATATGAAGGGCTTGAAATTGTTTGCAAATGCGTAAATGAGGCTTAATCATGTTTAGAAAGGAATTTTTATGAAGTATCTGCATATTTGGAATGTAAGCTCACCTAAGTCGCTTAGATGTGTCGGTTTCACAGAGAGGCTTTCAAGGCTTTTTGATGCTAATCAGCATTATATATATATTAATGGTCCACAGCGTATGGAGTGGAAGAGTAGTGATCTTGAGAGCAGGGTTAAGGTTTTTTATGAAGATCAGGAGGCATCGGACAAAGAAAAGCTTAGAAAACTCTGTGATATAGCCGGACAGGTTGATTGCATAATTCTTCATGCCATGTACGATGGTCAGATATGGCGGCTCAGAGCTTTGTATAAAATAGAGACGGAGCTTAATAAAAAGGTGATATGGGCAGTATGGGGGCATGATGTATATGATGCATATTGGAAATCTCACAGAGGGCCGGGAAAACATCTTTTAAGATATATTCAGATACAGCAGAAGGAAAAATTAAGACGAAAGATAATAAAGAATGTTACATGCATAATGGCTCTGCCGGGAGATTACAGGGCAATAAAGCAATGGTATGATACAGACGCAAAGCATGTTGTTTTTAACCAGGTATCGTATGGTGGTAATGAACTTGAAATACTTCCGGAAAATAAGAACGATGTATTAAAAGTTGTAATAGGGCATGACGCATATCCTCATTGCAGACATCAGGAGACAATGGATATTTTAAAGAAATATGATGACGGAAAGTTAGAGGTATATTGTCCGTTGCCTTATTCGGGAAAAGAACCACAGTTAGTCAGCGATGTTAAACAGTATGGTAAAAAGCTGTTTGGTGACAGATTCCATTCTACAAACGATATGAGTTATAGTGAGTATTGCAGATTTGTTAATAGTATGGATGTGGCATTGTTTAACCATAACAGACAGATGGCAGAAGGTAATGTTTTAATGTATCTGTATTATGGGAAAAAGGTTTTTGTGTCAGAAGAGAATTGTGTAGGAGAGTTTTTTCATGACCTTGGGACATACATTTATTCAATGAATGAACTTGGCAGAGATGCGTTATTTACACCACTTGGCACCAGAGAACGCGAAGAAAACAAAAAAATTATAGAATATAATCTTGGAGATGAGGCGTTATTTAATACGTGGAATGAGGCATTTGATGCAGTAGGCCGGGATTAATCGGGAGACAGGCTGTATAGATGAGAATAGTTGTTATAGGCGGAAGTGGATTCATAGGAAGTAATATTGTCAGGTATTTCAGCAGCAGACATGAAGTTATAAGCTGTGACAGCAGGGCACCAAGATATATCTTCAGGAATGTAACATATTATACGATTGGGGACGATAATATTGAAAAATATGCAGATATACTGGAAGAGGGCGATTATGTAGTCCTTCTGAGATGGTATGGTGTTGCGGCAACTTCAGTCAGTCAGCAGATTACAAGCACAGAATACAATATCATAGGAACTATGAAGATAATGAGTATTTGTGCTGAAAAAAATGTGCATGCAGTTGTTTTTGCATCGTCGGGCGGCACAGTTTATGGTATACCGGAGTACACGCCTATTGATGAAATTCATCCTACACGTCCACTTTCGCTATATGGTAATCAGAAGCTGATGATAGAAAATTATATACAAATGTGTACCAGATTATATGGAATCAGGGCATATGTACTCAGAATATCCAATCCGTACGGCCCGGGGCAGGAGCCATTCAGAGGGCAGGGAGTAGTTGCAACATTTCTTGCAAGTGCAATACTCGGAAAGAAAATAGAGATATGGGGCGATGGTTCTGAAGCCAGAGACTATATATATATTGATGATCTTGCTCAGTGTTTTGAGAAGCTGATAGAGTATAAGGGAGATGAAGTAATCTTTAATGCAGGCAGTGGGGTTGAAACGAGTATAATAGACATAGTTAATGATGTGGAGAGTGTGTGCGGAAAAACTATTGTAAAAGAATTTATGCATGCAAAAGACTGTCAGGTAAAAACGAATGTGCTGGATTGCGTTAAGGCAAAGAAGGAGCTGGATTGGAAGGCTGATACAACTCTGGAAGAAGGAATAAAGAAAATGAAAGAAAGCTGGAATGCGCAGACAACAGGTTTTGTACTGGATGTGCAATAAAGGAGGAAATATGGGAACGTTTGTATCTAAAGAGGAGATGAAGGAACTCCGTGCAAAGTTTAAAAGAGAGGGAAAGACGGTTGTTCTGTGTCATGGCGTATTTGACCTTGTTCATCCGGGACATATCATATATTTCCAGCAGGCCAAGGCTATGGGAGATGTCCTTGTTGTTTCGTATACGGCAGCCAGGTATGTAAGAAAAGGCCCGGGACGTCCGTATTTTGATGATGAGATGCGTAAGACAATGCTTTCGGCAATCGGATGCATAGATTATGTTATGATGTCAGACGGATATACGGCTGATGATATGATAGAGACTGTGGAGCCTGACTTGTATGTAAAGGGTCAGGAATATGCCAAGGCTGAGGATGATATAACAGGCAAGATTGGAGAGGAAGTTGCACTTGTCCGTAAGCACGGCGGTGATGTGCGTTACACCTCAGGTCAGGTATTCAGCTCAACAAAACTTATTAATACTGCATTTCCGGCACTTACAGAGGAAGTAAAGGAGTATATGCAGGATTTCAAGCAGCGTTACACAATGGATGATATTAAGGCATATACTGAGAAGATGCAGGATCTCAAGGTTCTGGTTGTCGGTGATGTAATCATTGATGAGTATGTATTCTGCGAGGTTCAGGGTCTTATGTCTAAGAATGTTGCATATTCTGCAAGACTTCACAGAGACGAGAAGTATCTCGGAGGTTCAATCGCAATCGCAAGACATATCGCATCATTCTGCAATAATGTAAAGCTTATGGCAGTTGTAGGCAAGGAGCCGGAGTTCGAGCCGACCTTCAAGAGAGTTCTCCCTGAGGAGATAGCGGTTGATTTTGTATATTCAGATGAATATCCGACTATAGTAAAGAAACGTTATGTATCTGAGGATGTCAAGAAGGATGAGGTAGACAAGGTATTTGTTATCAATAATATTCCGCTGGATATGACGATTGATAAGCCTGCCAAGACTGCATTCAGAGAGAAGCTTGAGCGCAATCTCAAGGAATATGACCTTGTGGTTCTGTGTGATTTCGGACACGGGCTTATTGACAGAAAGACAAGAGAGATAATTGAAAAGCAGGCTAAGACGCTTGTAATTAACTGTCAGACCAATTCTTCCAATTACGGAACTAATCTTATAACAAAATATACACGTGCTGATGCATTTTCACTTGATGACAAGGAGCTTAAGCTCGCATTCTCCGATTATAACAGCGCAAGCCATCAGGAGAAGCTTGCAATGCTGTCTAATCATCTTCACAGCTGCGGCTGGCATACTATGGGTGGTCAGGGTGCAGAGGTCATTGATGAGAATGAGAACATAATGAGATGTCCTGCGCTTACTAATAAGACAAAGGATACAATAGGCGCGGGAGATGCATTTTTCTCGCTTGCTGCTCTCTGCACAGGAGTTGAGGCACCATGGGAGATCGGAACTTTCATGGGTAATATTGCGGCAGCGCTTGCGGCTAACATTGTTGGTAACAAGAAGCCTGTTGAGAAGGTTAATGTCCTCAAATATGCGAGCACACTTATGAATGTGTAGAACGCACAGGGTGCAGGCTGAATAACGGATAGGATTATAATCAGATGATAGAG
>OLNW01000548.1_pt1 | contig 43995 bp, 38 predicted proteins | sample 1672121 | NCBI WGS metagenome assembly OLNW01 (sample SAMEA3136648, study PRJEB25190) | human gut metagenome
TGCCTTGCCATACATATAATTAATATGTTAAAGTACACCTTACTTGTAGGGGCGAGCATTGCTCGTCCTTAGTTATAGATAATATTGGAAACCCTTCCGTCAACCTCCGGTTGCCACCTTCCCTATGAGGGAAGGTAAATGGTGTTACCACATATATTAATATGTAAAAGTACAGCTTGCTTGTAGGGGCGAACAGTGTTCGCCTAATGTAACTACTACAAATAACTAATTAACGGGCGATTACTAATCGCCCCTACCAATAACCTGTTCATATTAATTACAAGTACAACTAAAAACTAACCCTTTAGCTCCACTTTTAGGGGAGCTGGCACCCAGTGACTGATGGGGTTCTATTTTCAAGTAATATGTAATAGGTAATACTGGAAACCCTTCCGTCAACCTTTGGTTGCCACCTTCCCTATAAGGGAAGGTAAATGGTGTTACCACATATATTAATATGTAAAAGTACAGCTTGCTTGTAGGGGCGAACAGTGTTCGCCTAATGTAACTACTACAAATAACTAATTAACGGGCGATTACTAATCGCCCCTACCAATAACCTGTTCATATTAATTACAAGTACAACTAAAAACTAACCCTTTAGCTCCACTTTTAGGGGAGCTGGCAGCTTTAGCTGACTGATGGGGTTCTATTCTCAAGTAATAAGTAAACAATCTAAACTGGGCTGTTGAATTACACCAACAGCCCAGTTTTTTAATTGATTTTATATTAATTTTAAAAATTAGCCTAATCTTGCAATTTGTTCCTCAACACTCTTTAACATTGAGCTATACTTTTCAAGTTTAGCCTTTTCTTCATTAATAACCTTTTCAGGAGCTTTAGAAACAAAACCTTGATTAGAAAGTTTCTTTTCAACTCTTTCAACTTCCTTAATAAGTTTTTCCTTCTCCTTAGCAAGTCTTTCCTTTTCCTTAGCTATATCAACAAGCTCAGCAAATGGCATATAAATCATACCATTATGAATAGCTGTAGATACTGCATCATCACTAATACCAGCCTTATCAGCCTGAACTGTAACATCACTTGCATAAGCTAAAGGAGCAAAGAATACCTTACCCTTTTCAAAAATACTTCTAACTTCATCATTTTCACTAACAACGATTACATTAGCCTTTTTGCTAGGAGCAACATTCATTTCTGCTCTAATGTTTCTTATTGACTTAATAGCCTCTTTCATAAGTTCAATAGCCTTTTCATCATCAGCAAAGTTAAATTCTTCGCTGTATTCTGGCCACTTAGAAAGCATAATTGTTTCTTCTTCACTCTGAATAGATGTAAATATCTCCTCAGTAACAAATGGCATAAATGGGTGAAGAAGTTTGAGAGCATTAATAAGAACAGTCTTTAATGTCCAAAGAGCAGCCTCTCTTGTGGAATCTTCCTGATTATAAAGTCTTGGCTTAACCATTTCAATATACCAGTCACAGTATTCGTCCCAAATAAAGTCATATACATTCTGAACAGCAATACCAAGTTCGTAAGCATCAAGATTAGCTGTAACATTCTTAGCAAGAGAGTTTACCTTGCTTAAAATCCATCTATCAGCAGCAGTTAAAGCCTCCTTATCAAACTTAGGCTCACTATCGCCAATGTGCATCATTACAAATCTTGAAGCGTTCCAAAGTTTATTAGCAAAGTTTCTGCTGTTTTCTACTCTCTCATTGTAAAATCTCATATCATTACCAGGAGCATTACCAGTAATAAGAGTAAGTCTTAAGGCATCAGCACCAGCAACCTTAATGATTTCAAGTGGGTCAATACCATTACCGAGAGATTTACTCATTTTTCTACCCTGACTATCTCTTACAAGGCCGTGAATAAGAACTGTCTTAAATGGAACTTCGCCCATCTGTTCAATAGCTGAAAATACCATTCTTACAACCCAGAAGAATATAATGTCATAACCTGTAACAAGTACACTAGTTGGATAGAAGTGTTCAAGCTCAGGTGTCTTTTCTGGCCAACCTAAAGTTGAGAAAGGCCATAATGCAGATGAGAACCAAGTATCAAGGCAGTCCTCGTCCTGAACAATGTGAGTGCCACCACACTTAGGGCAAACAGTAGGTGCTGTCTTAGAAACAATAACTTCACCACAATCACAGTAGTAAGCTGGTATTCTGTGACCCCACCAAAGCTGTCTTGAAATACACCAATCGTGAATATCCTCTAACCAGTGAGTATAAATCTTACCAAATCTATCTGGAACAAACTTTAATTCCTTGTTGTAATAAGCATCAAGAGCAGGCTTAGCAAGTTCTTCCATCTTTACAAACCACTGCTTTTTAATAAGTGGTTCAATAACAGTGTGGCATCTATCGTGAGTACCTACAGCGTGATTAATATCCTCTTTTCTAATGAAAAGACCCATTTCATCAAGCTCCTCAACAATCTGCTTTCTAGCCTCGTATCTATCCATACCTTCAAACTTGCCACCGTTAGCATTGATTGTACCATCATCATTTAAAATATTGATTTTTGGTAAATTGTGTCTTTCGCCAACTTCAAAGTCGTTAGGGTCGTGAGCAGGAGTAATCTTAACTACACCTGTACCAAATTCCATATCAACATAAGTATCAGCAATAATAGGTATTTCTCTGTTTACAAAAGGAACTACACAAACCTTGCCTACAACATCTTTGTATCTATCATCATCTGGGTGAACAGCAATAGCAGTATCACCTAACATAGTTTCAGGTCTAGTAGTAGCAAACTCAAGAAATCTATCTGTACCCTTAATAGGATACTTAATATGCCAAAAGCCACCCTGCTTATCTTCGTGCTCAACCTCTGCATCAGATATAGTTGTCTGACAAGTTGGACACCAGTTAATAAGTTTTTCGCCTTGATAAATATAGCCCTTTTCGTATAACTTGCAAAATACTGTAAGTACAGCGTCAGAAAGACCCTCGTCCATTGTAAATCTTTCTCTATCCCAGTCACAAGAAGAACCTAACTTCTTTAACTGATTAAGGATAGTTCCACCGTATTCTTCCTTCCACTCCCAAGCTCTCTTAAGGAAGCCATCTCTGCCAACATCTTCCTTTGTAAGACCTTCTTCACGCATTTTATTAACAATTTTAACCTCAGTTGAAATAGCTGCGTGGTCAGTGCCAGGAATCCAAAGAGCATTGTAGCCCTGCATTCTTTTCCAACGAATAAGAATATCCTGCATAGTTTCGTCTAAAGCGTGACCCATATGAAGATGACCAGTAATGTTTGGAGGTGGAATTACAATAGTAAAAGGCTCCTTACTTTTGTCAACTTCGGCGTGGAAATAACCCTTATCAAGCCAATTTTGATAAATTCTTTCTTCAATGGAAGGGTCATAGCTTTTAGCCATTTCTTTCATCATTTTTGTTTCCTCCTGTGTTTCTTTAGTTATTATTCAACAATAAAAAAAGATACCTTCATCTTTAAGGACGAAAGTATCCGTGGTACCACCTTAATTCCTGCAAGTGCAGGCACTTAAATGCTTTAACGCAGCAAACGCTGTGCCTACTACTATTTCAGCACAAAGACTCCAAAGCTACCTTCAATAATCCTTACAACAAAGTACCTTACAGCCACGAGTACCTCTCTCTTAGAAGTGTAATTATTTACTCCTCTTTATCTTAGTCTACAAAAATATTAAATTAATAATAATTAGCTTAAAAATTCAACAATAGCCTCAAGAGCTTCCTTTTCATCAGCACCGTCAGCATAAACAGTTACATTATGACCTGTAAGAGTACCAATAGAGATAACACCCATAATACTCTTAAGGTTAATCTCCTTGTTATCCATAGTAAGTCTAAGGCTACTAGAAAATCTACCAGCAGTCTGAACTAACATAGGAATTGGTCTTTCAATCATACTAGAACCTACTTTTATATCTTGCTTAATCATAACAATGTCCCCCTTTTAAATCTTCGACAATTTCGTGAATTTTTTTAAGTCTGTGATTAACACCTGATTTACCAATAGGTGGTTCAAGGTATTCTCCCAATTCTTTTAGGCTAGAATCAGGGTATAAGAGCCTAACTTTGGCTATAGTCCTAAGGTTTTCAGGTAAATAGTCTAATCCTTTATTTTCTGCTATGTAATTAATATCCTCTATTTGTCTAACAGCTGTGTTGACAATTTTGTTTATATTAGCAGTTTCGCAATTTACAATTCTGTTTACATTATTCCTAACTTCCTTAACAACTCTAAGATTTTCAAACTCCAGCAAAGCCTTGTATGCAGACATAACATTTATTAAATCCACAATCTGCTCTGCCTCCTTGCAATAAACAACAAAGCGATTTTTTCTTTCGACAATTTTCATTTCAATGCCAAAATCACTTATAATATCCACAAGGTTTTTAGAATGTTCATAATCGTTGTCAGCAAATTCAAGATGATAATGCTTGCTTGGGTCATTTACAGAACCACAGCAAACAAATGCAGTACGAATATAAGCTCTTTTGCAGCAATTTCTCACTACACTTTCAGGATTAATTGGTGCGTTAAGACTAAAGTCATTACTGTCTTTAATTCCTAATATTTTAACCATTGTGTCTACTAATTTACTATCTTTAACAACAATTTCGTTGTTATTAATATCCACAGCTATGTTAAAAATATCAGCAATTAAACTAACAGCTAGTTTTAAAATATCAATGTTATCACTATGTATAACAACAAATTTGTCATAGTCCTCTGTACTTACATAGCCACAAATATTAATTATAGCCTCAAGCTCTGCAATTTTACAATGGCGGTCTTGAACATTCAACATATTGGAAAGCAATTCAGACTTAATATCAGATGAAAAAGACATAAGCCACCTCCACATTGTAAATACAAACTATTAAAAATTTGTTAAATAATCATACACAAATAAGTATACTACCTCTTTGCATCTTTGTCAATATCTCTATGAGCAATAATTACACTATGGCCCTTAGATTTTAAGTTATTATAAAGTTCGTTAGCTAAGGTTACGCTTCTATGCTTACCACCTGTGCAGCCAACAGCAATAACAAGCTGATTTTTACCTTCCTTAATATAATTAGGAATAAGGAATTCACACATATCTGTCAGCTTATCTCTAAATATTTGTGCCTCTTGCCACTTCATTACATAATCTCTTACAGCAACATCATTGCCAGTAAGAGGCTTTAATTCATCAATATAAAATGGATTAGGCAAAAATCTAACATCAAATACAAGGTCAGCGTCACTTGGTATGCCATACTTAAAGCCAAAGCTCAAAACAGTTATCATTAGGCTTTCAAAATGCTTTTCTTCAAGGAAAATTTCACTTAACTGAGTTCTCAACTGTCTTGTAAGCATATGAGAAGTATCAATTATATAATCAGCCATTTTCTTAATGTTTTCAAGCTGTTTTCTTTCGCTTTTTATGCCATCAATAAGCCTTTCACCCTTAACATTAAGTGGGTGCTGGCGTCTTGACTCCTTATATCTTTTAAGAAGTACCTCATTTTCACTATCAAGATATAGTATTTCAAAGCCCTTGTTTTCATCTGTCTTTATTTCAGAAAGAAAGCTGGCAAGGTCGCCAAAAAGCTTTCCTCCTCTTATATCAACACCAATAGCCACATTTGCCATATTTGAGTTGGGAGTGGAGCATAAGTCAATAAACTTTGATATAAGACTTGGAGGCAAATTATCAACACAAAAGTACCCTATATCCTCCAAAAATTTTAAAACCGTACTTTTGCCTGCACCTGACATACCAGTTACAATTACACATCTCATATTACCAACTCCCATCATCTTTAGTTTATCTATATTAATATAGCTAATTAAATTATATTAAAAGCTACTCACCAATTATTCTTACTTCTGGCTCTAATTTAACACCAAACTTATCCTCAACAATGTTAGAAACATTGTGCATAAGTGTAAGAACATCATTAGCAGTTGCTCCACCATTATTAACAACAAAGCCACAATGCTTAGGACTAACCTGTGCCTTACCAACACTATAGCCTCTTAAGCCACTGTCATCAATTAGCTTAGCAGCAAAATAACCCTCTGGTCTTTTAAATGTACTGCCTGCACTAGGCAATTCTACTGGCTGTTTAGAATTTCTTTGTGTCAAAAGCTCACTCATTTTTGACTGTATATCTTCCTTGTTTCCTTTTTCAAGGCTTAAAATGGTTTCAACAACAATCATATTTTCACTCATAATTTTGCTCTTTCTGTAGCCAAAATCAGAAGCCTTATTACTTATTGTTTCAATTTTGCCATTGTGTATAACCTTTGTTTCAACAACAATATCCTTCATTTCTCCACCATAAGCACCTGCATTCATACACACAGCACCACCTATAGTGCCAGGAATACCACTTAAGCACTCCATACCTGTAAGAGAATTGTTTAAGGCAGTTTTTGCAACTGTAGAAAGCAAAGCACCTGCCTGTGCTGTAATAACATTGTCATTAACAGTTATGTTGGCAAACTTTTTATAAAGCTGTATAATTACACCTCTAAAACCACTATCTTTAACAAGGAGATTACTGCCGTTACCAATTACATAATAAGGAATATTATTGCTCTTAACATAATTTATAACAGCTTCAAGGCTTTCTGTTGTGTTTGGAGTAACAAAAAAATCAGCATTTCCACCAATTCTAAATGTTGTGTGCTTACTCATAGTCTCATTTTGGCACACATTTTCAGAACCAACAATTTTAATTAAATCATCAACAATATTCATTTATTAGATTTCCTCTCTGTTGATTTTGCCAAGCATAGCAGCACCTACAAGACCTGCATCATTGCCAAGAGTTGCAACACAAATCTTAGTCTTAAGGTCGCCACCATATACTCTTTCATTTAAAATTTTAGTAAGAGGTTTAATTACCTTGTCACCCTGTGCACAAACGCCACCACCAATAATAATAGCCTCTGGCTGGAATATATTAACAAGGTTTACCATACCAATGGCAAGATACTTAATATACATATCAATAATACCAATAGCAACCTCGTCGCCTAAATCTGCTGCATCAAAAACAGTCTTAGCATCAATTAACTTAATATTACCATCAACAAGGTCATAAATCTTACTATTTGGATACTTTGCAGCAGCAATTCTGCCCTCTCGTCTTAAAGCTGATGCTGATGCGTAAGCCTCCCAGCAACCCTTTCTGCCACAAGTACACTCCTCACCTTCAGCCACAATAACCATATGACCTGCCTCACCGCCTCCACCAAAGGAGCCATCAAAGACTTTGCCATTTATAATAATACCAGCACCTAAACCAGTGCCAATAGTTATATAAATAAGGTTTTTGCTACCATAGGCAACACCACAAACATTTTCGCCAATAGCTGCACAGTTTGCATCATTTTCAATATAACAAGGCAAATCTATTCTCTTTCTCATTTCCTCAACTACATTAATATTGTTAAAGTTAAGATTGTTAGAATAAAGAGAAATGCCCTTTGTTTTATCCATAGTACCCGGCATACCTACACCAATAGACTCAACATCTTTAACATCAATTTTAAGCTCGTCTATTAGCTTGTTACACAAAGCCACCATATCATCAAGAATATCCTCAGCTGGTCTGCCGTTCATAGTAGGAGTAGATGTTTTAGCTAGGATATTACCGTTTTCATCAACAATACCAACAGAAATATTAGTTCCACCTAAATCAATACCTAAATAATACATAATATTCATCAACCCTTCATAGCACTATTCATAATAGCATCGTTAAGAGCCTTAGCTGCATTGTAGCCCATCTTCTTCTGACGGCAGTTTACAGCAGCAGACTCACAAATAATAGCAAGGTTTCTACCAGGTCTAACAGGAATTGCGTGACAAATTACTTTATTACCTAAAATGTCCATATATTCCTCTTTTATGCCAAGTCGGTCATATACCTTGCCCTTTTCCCAGTATTCAAGTTTAATAATAAGGTCAATTTCCTGACTATCCTTAACTGACTGAACACCGAACATCTGCTTAACATTTATGATACCAATACCTCTAACCTCAATGAAGTATCTAATAAGCTCAGGACAAGTACCAATCAATGAATTGTGAGAAACCTTTTTAATTTCAACAGCGTCATCAGCAACCAATCTGTGACCTCTCTTAACAAGCTCAAGAGCTGCCTCACTTTTACCAATGCCACTTTCACCAGTAATAAGTACACCTTCACCATATACATCAACAAGAACGCCGTGGATAGTTGTTCTTGGAGCAAGCTCAACCTTAAGCCACTTTAAAAGCTCACTTGTAAATTCTGAAGTTGTATCCTCTGTCTGGAGTATAGGAATTTGCTTTTCCTTAGCATAAAACATCATTTCTGGGTGAGGTGTTAAGCCTCTTGAAATAATGACTGCTGGCATTTTATACTGAAAAAGCTTTTCTAATGTTTCCTGTCTAAATTCTGGTGTAAGTTTTGACAAATAGCTGTATTCTACAAGTCCAATAACCTGTATTCTTTCGCTGTCAAAATAGTCAAAAAAGCCTGCAAGCTGTATGGCAGGACGATTTACACCAGGTGTATCTATATTAATTTTGCTAATATCAATTTCCTCTGTCAAATTCTTAAGATTAAACTCTTTTGCAATTTGACTTAAACTTACTGAATACATTTTTCAGCCTCCTTTTTCCCAATGTATATACTTTCTCATATATAAGCTAATTGTAAACCAAATGGAATTTTTTTTCAATCATTTTAATGTAATTTTTATAAATTTAATGTAAAAGAAATAATTTGTGAGTATGTTGGAAACTTTTCCATACAAAGGACGGTAAATTGTGTAAAAGTATGCCTTGCTTGTAGGGGGTATTATTGGACGAGCAATGCTCGCCCCTACAAATAACCCGTTCGTAATAATTATAAGTACAACTAAGGACTACCCCCTTTAGCTCTACTTCTAGGGGAGCTGTCACCCAGTGACTGAGGGGTTTCTATTTTCAGATAACAAGTAATAGTTAATAATTAATAAGTAAAGTTGGAAACCCTTCCGTCAACCTTACCTATAAAGGACAGTAAACTATATCGTCCTACATTATAAAAAACATATAAACAATAAAAGTTAAACATACTTGTAGGGGCGAGCATTGCTCGTCCATAAAAAATGCTGATGTTTGCCCGTATAACAATTATTCGTAACCGTTACATCAGGCGAACACTGTTCGCCCCTACAAATAACCTATTCACAGTAATTATAAGTACAACTAAAAACCACCCTTTAGCTCCACTCCTAGGGGAGCTGTCACCCAGTGACTGAGGGGTTTCTATTTTCAGATAACAAGTAATAGTTAATAATTAATAAGTAAAGTTGGAAACCCTTCCGTCAACCTTACCTATAAAGGACAGTAAACTATATCGTCCTACATTATAAAAAACATATAAACAATAAAGGTTAAACATACTTGTAGGGGCGATTACTAATCGCCCGCATTAATAAAAAATGAACAACTACCTATTCCCCCCCAACAACAAATCTACACCTACTATTTATCACCATTTTCCAACAAATCCGGTCTTTTAGCCTTAGTTCTTTCTAAAGACTTTTCTTTTCTCCACTTTGCAATATTCTGATGATGACCACTCAAAAGCACATCAGGCACTTTTCTACCCATAAATTCTGGTGGCCTAGTATACTGAGGATATTCAAGCAAATTATCAGAAAAACTTTCGTCTTGAAAACTTTCCTCCTTATTAAGAACACCAGGAATAAGCCTAGCCACAGCATCAATAACAGTCATTGCTGCAAGCTCACCACCAGTAAGTACAAAATCACCAATAGAAATTTCATCAGTCACAATTTCTTCAATTACTCTTTCGTCAACACCCTCATAATGACCACAAAGAATAACCATATCTTCAAGTTTAGAAAGGCTTTGTGCCTTTTCCTGCTTAAAAGTTTTGCCCTGAGGCGTCATATAAACAACAGGACAATTTTCACTTAGCTTAGGTTTTATACTCATATAAGCATCATAAATAGGCTGTGGCTGCATAACCATACCAGCACCACCACCATAAGGATAGTCGTCAATATGCCTATGCTTATTAGTAGAAAAATCTCTAATATCAATAGCCTCAATACTTATAGTACCCTCATCACAAGCTCTTTTTATAATAGAATGACTTAAGCCGTCCCTAATCATATCAGGGAAAAGAGTAAGAATGTAAAACTTCATTATCTCAAGCCCTCCAAAAGCTTAACAGTCATTAAATTGTTTTCAACATCAACACTTACAATACAATCCTTAATGGCTGGAATAAGAATTTCCTTGCCCTTGTTGTCCTTTACAGCATAAACATCATTAGCACCAGTAAATATTACATCACTAATAATACCAAGTTCCTCTCCATCAACAGTAACAACATTCATATCATAAAGGTCCTTGATGTAATACTCATCTTCTTCACACGGAACAGCCATATCTTCAGTAATTTTAACAACTGTACCCTTTAAAGTTTCAGCTGTATTCATATCGTCAACACCCTTAAGTTTTAACAATACAAATTGCTTATGAAATCTCACATTTTCAACTTCATACTCTTTAATATTACCTTTTCTATCCACAAAAATATGGTCTAAAAGTTTAAATCTAGCTACATCATCAACAGTAGGCATTACTCTAACCTCGCCTTTTATACCCTGAGTATTTACAATATTACCTACTACAAAATAATTTTCCATATACTATACCTCAATTAATTTAGACTTTTTGCTAACAATAATAAAAAGGTGTTGTATAAAAGAATACAACACCCTGATTATTACATAATTTTAACTACTACCTTTTTGTCCTCTCGGCCAGCAGCAGATTTAATAAAGGTTCTTATAGCTTTAGCTATTCTACCTTGCTTACCAATTACCTTGCCAATATCATCAGGAGCAACAGTCAACTCAAGAATAAGAGCATCATCGTCCATTCTCTCATTGACAACAACTGCATCAGGGTCATCAACAAGATGTTTAGCAAGTATTTCAAGCAATTCCTTCATGGCAGTACCTCCTGATTATGCTTCGATAACGCCAGCCTTCTTTAATAAAGCCTTTGCAGTATCAGTAGGCTGAGCACCATTGCTTAACCACTTCTTTGCCTCTTCTACATTAACCTTTAATTCAACAGGTTCCTTACAAGGGTCATAGTAACCTAACTGAGCGATAGCCTTACCACCTCTTGCATTTCTTGAATCAGCAACAACAATTCTATAGAAAGGACTCTTCTTAGCACCTAATCTAGTTAATCTAATCTTTACCACTTTACATTCACCTCCTTAGTAAATTTATCTATATCTTATTAAAAGTAATAAGCCAATTAATTAAAAGGGCACTTTGAACTTGCCAAGACCGCCTAAGCCACCAAAGCCTTTCTTGCCTTTAGCCATACCGTTCATCATTTTCATCATCTTTTTCATTTCTTCAAACTGCTTTAAAAGTTTGTTGATTTCTTGAATAGATGTTCCTGAACCCTTAGCAATTCTCCTCTTACGAGGACCATTTAATATATCTGGGTTTTGTCTTTCCTTTTTAGTCATTGACTGAATAATTGCCTCAATGTGCTTAGTTGCATTGTCATCAATGTTTAAATCATCAATATTGACCTTGCCACCAACGCCTGGTATCATTTTCATCAAATCCTTTAAAGGACCCATTTTCTTAATTTGCTGGAGCTGGTTTAAAAAGTCCTCAAGATTAAAATCAAGAGTTCTCATTTTCTTTTCAAGCTCCTTAGCCTGTTCCTCATCATAGGCACTTTGTGCTTTTTCAATAAGACTAAGTACATCACCCATACCGAGGATACGAGATGCCATTCTATCTGGGTAAAATGGTTCTAAATCTTCCATTTTTTCACCCATACCTACATATTTAATAGGCTTACCAGTTACAGCTCTAACAGATAATGCAGCACCACCTCTAGTGTCACCGTCCATCTTAGTGATGATAACACCATCAACGCCTAATCTATCATTAAATGTTTCAGCCACATTAACTGCGTCCTGACCAGTCATAGCATCAATAACAAGAAGAATTTCTTGTGGTCTAACTTCATTTTTGATGTTTACAAGCTCATCCATAAGCTCCTCATCAATGTGAAGTCTACCAGCAGTATCAATGATAACAATATCGTGACCATTGTTGCTAGCAAATTCAACAGCCTTTTTAGAAATTTCAACAGGATTGCCCTGACCCATTTCAAAGACTGGAATGTTGTAAGTTGAGCCTACAACCTGCAACTGCTTAATAGCAGCAGGTCTGTAAACATCACAGGCAGCTAACAAAGGCTTTTTGCCTTGTTTTCTAAGCTGACCAGCAAGTTTGCCTACTGTAGTAGTTTTACCTGCACCCTGCAAACCAACCATCATATATATAGTAGGAGATTTTGAACTAAAGGTAAGTTTTGACTGAGAGCTACCCATAAGCTCTACAAGTCCGTCATTAACAAACTTAATAACCTGCTGTGCTGGATTAAGTCCAGTAAGAACTTCCTCACCAACAGCCTTTTCGCTAACCTTGTTTATAAAATCCTTAACTATCTTAAAATTTACATCAGCTTCAAGCAAAGCCAACTTAACCTCACGCATAGCAGCTTTTACATCTTTTTCAGTAAGCTTGCCCTTGCCCTTAAGGTTTGAGAAAACCTGTTGAAGCTTGTTTGATAAACTTTCAAAAGCCATATAAGCCTCCTAATCCAAAATACCAGATACCAAACTTCTTACCTGAAGCAGCTTATCATTACCCTCATTTATCAAAGTGTCGATTTCATTTAAAGCCATATCAACCTTATTTTTGCGGTTTAGATATTTATCCACAAGCATAAGCTTTTCTTCATATTGATTAAGAAGCTTTTCAGTTCTTTTAATCATATCCTGAACAGCCTGCCTAGTTATAGAATGTTCTGCTGCAATTTCGTTTAATGAATAATCATCAAAGTAGTAGCTAGACATAACAGACCGTTGCTTTTCAGTAAGTAACTCTCCATAAAAATCAAGTAAAAGAGTAATGTGATAAATTTTATCCATAATGCACCTCACAAAATCAAGTGCTTAATTGCTGTAAAGTATTTTTCCCTTACACCTCAATTATAATACCACACCTCAAGACCATTGTCAAGTATTTTTTCTTGACATTTACAATTTTTTATTTTTTTGCAATAAAGATATAAATTAGTATAATATAATGGCTATTACATAAACAGTTATACATATTAATGTGATAATACTATAAATTATTTTTATAATTTTTTCTTGACAAAGTACCTTAAATCAATTATAATATCATTTGTGTTGTGATTATTACTTTTTTAACACAACTATGCGGACATGGCGGAATTGGCAGACGCGCTAGACTTAGAATCTAGTTCTCAGGAGTGGGGGTTCAAGTCCCCCTGTCCGCATCTTTTTAATTTTACTTTATTACAAAACTTCTAGTCCCAGTGTTATTACTCTGAGACTTTTTTATTTTAAATAACTATTGAACTTCCTAAAACAATATGCTATAATGTTAATAGATTAAAGGATGTTAATCTATCAAAACAAATCACTAAAGCGAAAACCCCAGAGCTGCAACTCTGGGGTTTTCTTTTTCAAGGCTAATTGTCACTACTTATCTCTGTCTAACCATTTGCTTATGTAATTTGCTATTACACTAGTCACAACAGAAATTAAAAAGGATGTTAAAAATTTCAATCAAAACACTTTCACCTCCAATCTGTTGTCAGATTGGTATGTAACAACTCCACTATTATAAAATAATAATACAAAATCAGCAATATTTTAAAACACTTCCCAAAACAAAAAGCCTACCCTTGAGTTGACCTAAACAGCCTCTCAAAAGGTAGACTTTCATAATTATTTATCTAAGGTTGGCACTTCTGTGTCATCTGTACCGTCAAGATTTTTAATCCATTTTTTTGTTTCTTTTGCAATAACTCCAGACAACAATACAACAGCAATAATATTAGGAATAGCCATAAGAGCATTAAATATATCAGAAAGACTCCAAACAATATCAAGCTCAATAACTGGACCTAATAAAACAACAAAAATAAATATAATCTTAAAGAAAATAGTAGACTTTTTACCAAATAAATACTCGGCACATCTTTCGCCATAATAACTCCAACCCAAAGTTGTAGTATAAGCAAATGTAATAATACCAAGAACCAATATAATTGAACCAACTACAGGAATTTGAGTAAATGCAGCAGTTGTCATCTGACCACCATTTTGCATACCACTAATATTTATTTCCGGATTTTTCATAATTGTTGTAACAAGAGTAACACCAGTAATAAGACATACAACAACTGTATCCCAGAAAGTACCAGTTGATGATATTAACGCCTGTCTTACAGGATTTTTTGTTTTGGCAGCAGAGGCAACAAGCGGAGCTGAACCAAGGCCAGACTCGTTAGAGAATAAACCTCTTGCTATACCGTATCTAGCAGCAGTAATAGCACCTTGACCAACTAAACCACCAGCAACAGCACCAGGCTTAAAAGCAAGAACTAAAATAGCCTTAATAGCTGGAATTATGTAGTCACAATCCATAATCAAAATAGTTAAACAGCCTAAAATATAAAAGGCAGCCATTGCAGGAACAAGTTTTTCACAAATAATAGCAATTTTCTGAATACCACCAATAATAACAAAAGCTGTAATAATTGAAAGAACTATACCTATTGCTATTGGAGGGATTTTGATAAAAGTAACATTTGAAACTATTACTTCTGAAATAGCATTAACCTGAACAGCAGAGCCGATACCAAATGAAGCAAGCAAAGCAAAAAGTGCAAACAACACACCAAGCCACTTCATATTAAGTCCTCTTTCAAGTGCATACATAGCACCACCAAGCATACGGCCGTCATTACTTTTTACTCTATATTTAATAGAAATAAGTGACTCTGCATACTTTGTTGCAATACCAAAAATACCAGTAACCCAACACCAAAATACAGCACCAGGTCCGCCAATAAATATGGCTGTACCAACACCAATAATGTTACCTGTGCCTATTGTAGACGCCAAAGCAGTTGTTAAAGCCTGAAAAGGACTAACATCGCCATCTTCTGATGTATCCTTAGTAACAGAAAGACGAATACCAGTAAATACTTTTCGCTGAATAATACCTGTTCTAAAGGTAAGAAAAATATGAGTACCTAATAAGAATAAAACCATAAATGGATCCCATATAGCCTTATCCAGCCAATTAATAAAATTGTTAATAATTTCCATAATTATTTTCTCCTTAAAAGTTGTACAATAAAAATATTATCATATTTTGCCACAACTTGTCAATGAAACAGCCTATTTATTTTAATTTTTGCTTAATTATTTTTAACAAAACAAAAAGGTTGTATATATTTGGTGCGATAGCAAAAATTACACCAAATATTATACAGCCCATTTTTCCTGTAGGATTATGTATATCTTGATAGACTTTATTTACATCATTCACAAACTTCCTGTTATTTTTTGTAGTATGCCCAAAGTATAAGTATCAATACTCCTATTATAATAAACAATAACAAAGGGCAACACGCAAGCATATACAGCATACCAATTACAAGTGTTGCACCTCCTAAAAATTTTAATACAGCAACCAATAAAGAACAATCGCCCCAAAATAACGCCACTATAATTGCTAGAACTATAAAATATAATAGTGCCATATCTTATCCCTCCATAATTATTATATTATCTTCTGATTATAAATAAAGGTAAAACAAAAAATATACTCATTATTACTGCTAAATCATACATAAACCCAACATTAAACATTCTCTTTATTCCTATTAATAAGATTATATCATATTTTATATAAAAATACTATAATAATATGTAATATAAATTAAATTAATATACACTGCTGGAGCTGTAATTTTTATAAAACTGCACCAGTTGACAAAGAACCAACAAAAAAAGAACTGCACATTTCTATGCAGTTCTTAAATTTATTAAAGTTTATTCATACTTAATACCAATTACAACAACAATATCGTGGTCAGATGCCGTCGTTGGGTCAACAACTATTTCAGAACCAGGGAATTGTTCTTGAATTTTCTTACCCATACCCTCTTTTTTAACAAAGATACGAGTATTATCAGTCTTATCACCAGAATAAGTACCAATAGACTTAACATCATAGCCGGCGTTTAAAAGCTCATTCTGAACAGCAGATGCCTTACCATTAGTATAGCCACCATTAAGAACCTGAACAGATAAAGACTTATCATTATAAGCTGATGTTGTTGTGCCTTCAGCACTACCAGATGCAGCCTCTGACTCTCTTTCAGCCTTAATTTCACTTACAGGCTTTTGGAATACATCATAGCAAAGCTTTTGTGCCTCTTCTTCATTAAGAACCCAGCCACCAACAAAGCCGTACATACTGCCTATATCACCAGGCATAGTATATGTATTAATATTGTCTGTGTTAAAGTCTTTAACAACAGCCATATACTTAACAGCATCAGAAAGTTTAACATCAGTATCAACATAACTAAAGAATGTCTTTAAGTATGCACCAGCATTATTAAAGAATGTGTCCTTATTAACAAGCTGTTTAATAAGCTCCTTACAAAATTCCTGCTGAGTAGCAACTCTACCTATATCCTGATTGCTGTAGCCTTTTCTAAATCTAACAAGTTCTTCTGCCTGCTTGCCATTAAGAGTTTGAAGTCCTGGCTGTAAGTCAATATCCAAATCCTGTCCTGGGTCTTGATAGTACATACGAATAGGAACATTATACTGAATACCACCAATAGCATCAACAATATAATTAAGTGCCTCAAACTTAACAGTACAGTAATAATCAATAGGAACGCCTATTATTTCTTCAATCTCAGAGAATAAAATGGCTCTACCATACTTTTCCTGACCATAGTGAGTAATCTCATTTATCTTCATACCCTTTTTACCTGGCTCTGGATATTCTTCTCTAAGTTTTTTAAAGTCATCATCACTAACTTCAACAAGTGTATCTCTAGGAATAGAAATAATTGTTAATTCATCTAAAGGCTGATTGTAACAACAAACCATAATAGTATCAGTTCTGTCACCGTCTTTATCAACACCCATAACAACAAATGTTGTTCTTTCCTTTAGCTTTGGCTTAACAAGCATATCCAAAAGACCAGCATTTTCTCTTTCGTCACCTTGTGAAACACTTGTACCATCTTCAATATAATATTGATAGCCAAAATAACCTAAAGCACTAACACAATATACAAGCAACACAACAAAAAGAACCATAAAAAATTTAGCCTTTAAACTGCGTTTTTTCTTTTTCTTACCTCTTTTTCCACTTGGAGCAGAGTTACTTTTTCGACGCTTACGATTGGCTTCATAGTCATCGTATATGTCGTATCTGTCTTTACTCATTAACTTAACCTCCGCAAGGATTACTTACTTGGTTTAAAAGAACTCTTTAAAGAAACAATTCTGTTAAACACTAATTTTTCCTTTGTACAATGCTTGCTATCAGCAATAAAATAACCATTTCTCATAAACTGGAATCTATCCATAGGTTCAGCCTTTTTAATTTCAGGTTCAATAAAAGCTGTAATAGTTTTTAATGAATCTGGGTTAAGAGAATAGCCTCTTTCAGCATTTTCATCTGCCACAACAAGATTTTCATATAAATTAACCTGTGCTTCAACAGCTGTAGCACAATTTACCCAATGAATTGTACCCTTAACCTTTCTTGCTGTAAAGTCAAGACCAGACTTAGTTGCAGGGTCATAAGTACAACGAACCTCAACTACATTGCCATTTTCGTCCTTTACTACATCTGTGCAAGTTACAAAATAAGCACCCTTAAGTCTAACTTCTTTGCCTGGAGCAAGTCTAAAGAACTTCTTTGGAGGTTCTTCCATAAAGTCCTCTCTTTCAATATAAAGTTCTCTTGAAAATGGAACCATTCTCTTGCCAAAAGACTCGTCCTTAGCGTGGTTTTCAACCTCAAGCATTTCAGTCTGACCTTCTGGATAATTAGTAATAACAAGTTTGATTGGGTCAAGAACAGCCATAACAACTGGTGTCTTAGGCTGTAAATCTTCTCTAACACAAAAATCAAGCTGAGCAAGACTAACAACAGAATTTGCCTTAGAAACGCCAACACTAGCACAGAAGTTTCTAATAGACTCTGGAGTGTAACCACGGCGTCTTATACCAGAAAGAGTAATAAGTCTTGGGTCGTCCCAACCGTCAACCTGATTAGTTTCAACAAGATTTCTTAAATATCTCTTACCCATTATTGTATCTTCAAGATTAAGCTTTGCAAATTCAACCTGTCTTGGCTTAACACCACCCTTAAGGTCAATATTATTAACAACCCAATCATAAAGAGGTCTGTGGTCCTCAAATTCCATAGTACAAATAGAATGAGTAATACCTTCAATAGCATCTTCAACAGGGTGAGCAAAGTCATACATAGGATAAATGCACCACTTGTCACCAGTTGCGTGATGAGTTAAATGAGCAATTCTGTAAATAACAGGGTCTCTCATATTTATATTAGGTGAAGCCATATCTATTTTCGCTCTTAATGTCTTTTCACCATCAGCAAACTCACCATTTTTCATTTTTTCAAAAAGTTCAAGGTTTTCCTCAATACTTCTGTTTCTGTAAGGGCTTTCCTTTCCTGGTTCTGTTAAAGTACCTCTTGAAAGTCTAACCTCCTCAGCACTCATATCGCACACAAAAGCAAGACCTTTTTTAATAAGCTCTACAGCATATTCGTACATTTTGTCAAAATAGCTTGATGCAAAGAAAAGTCTATCTTCCCAGTCAAAACCAAGCCACTTAATATCATTTTGAATAGAATTAACAAACTCTGTATCCTCCTTAGCAGGGTTTGTATCATCAAATCTTAAGTTACACTTGCCACCATACTGTTTAGCAAGTCCAAAATTAAGACAAATACTTTTAGCGTGGCCTAAATGTAAATAGCCGTTAGGTTCAGGTGGAAATCTTGTGACAACCTTTGATGTATCCGCTAAATCCTCTTCAATAATACTGTTTATAAAATTGCCATAAACAGTTTCTTTATTTTCGTTATTGCTTTCCATAGTTACCTCCTAAAAGCCTTTAGATTCGTAATCATTATGATAAAAACATCTGCCACAATTAGAACAGATACCAAATCTTAAAATTCTATCATCTTTGTCATTGGAAAGTGTATAATCAAGCATAACCTTCACATTATCATTGCCACACAAATGGGTCTGAAAATAATAATTTTTACTCTCTATAAATTCAGAAGCATTAGCCACTTCTTTTAGCTTAGACAGCAAATCCATACTTCACTTTCCTTTCAGATGTTTTTACAAATTAATATAATATTTAATATATTATATAATATTTTTTTAAAATATGCAAGGTTAGATATAATTATTAATAATATTTTTCGCTTTTTTGTGACAAATTACAACTTCTCCCTTGTATATTGTTATTTTTGCCCCCTTATGATATAATAATACAGTATATATATGAAAGGAAATTAAAAATGTATAGCTTTTACATAGACGGAAATGATATAAAAAAATTTATGAATATCCTTTTAAAGGGTGATAAATTTGATAAATTTGAAGTTCGTAGCTGTGAATTAACAACATTTGTTAAATTTGAAGTAGATTGCAGGCTAAACAAAGAGTGGCTTAATGAAGATACTGACAGAGCATATTGCAAATGGAGAGAATTAAAGCCTTATGTATTTGAACTTATAAAAGGTAAGAAAAAACCTAAAAATATGAAGTTTGTAATGGCTTTATCACCAAAAGGTGCAGAAAAAATACACCCTAATGCCCTTGCCTGCTTTGTAAATATAGTATTTGAAGAAGATAAGGTAGTTGTTACAACAGGTACTGCTCAAAAAGAATTTAGCCTTGATAAATCACCAGAACTTTTCTGGGGAGATAAAATCAAAGAGCTTTTTACTAATTTAGAAATAACTCAAAACATTGTGTAGGTAACAAAAATGGATAGTAAAAACAAAAAATTATCAGAAGAAAAAATACCTAAATTAATAATAAGTCTAGCTATTCCATCAGTTATAGCACAGCTTGTAACTATGCTATATAATATGGTTGATAGAATATACATAGGTCACACAGCAGACGGTACAACAGCTATGGCGGCACTAGGAATAACACTTCCTATTATTACACTTATTAATGCCTTTACTATGCTTTTTGGTATGGGCGGTGCTCCACTTTGTGCCATTAGTTTGGGAGAAAATAAAAAAGATAACGCAGAAAAAATAATGGCAAACTCATTTATTTGTCTTGTTATTTCATCTATATTAATTACTTTATGCGTCTTTTTATTTAAAGAACCCATACTTTATTTATTTGGTGCAGATTTAACAACTATTAATCCTGCCAAAAGTTATATATCGTTTTATATAATTGGTACAATATTTATACAGCTTACAGTTGGTATGAATGCTTATATAAACACACAAGGTTTTACTAAAATAGGTATGAAAACCACATTGTTAGGTGCAGTATTAAATATTATATTAGACCCTATATTTATATATTTATTGAATATGGGCATTAAAGGTGCAGCCATTGCAACAGTTATATCACAAGGAATTTCTTGTGTTTGGGTACTTAAATTTTTAACAAGCAAAAAATCTACAGTTAAATTAAGAAAAGCCTATTTTAAACCTAACTTTAAAATTATAGGCTCTATATGTGCCTTAGGTATATCAACATTTATAATGATAAGTACAGAAAGCCTTTTGCAAATTTCATTTAATAATAGACTTTCAATATATGGTGGAACTACAGCTGTTGGCGTAATGAGCATTATGAATACACTTATGCAATGTATATCACTTCCAACACAAGGTATAATGATAGGAACTCAGCCTGTTTTAAGCTACAATTATGGTGCTAAAGACTTTAAAAGAGTTAGAGAAGGCTTTAAATTTGCAATTAAATTGACAACAGGAACAACAATTATTATTGCTTGTTCTATAATGTTCTTTTCTGACATATTTGTTAAAATATTTACTAATGATACAACATATATACAGTTTGCTAGATGGTCAATTAAAGTATTTCTTGTTGGTATGACTATATTTGGTCTGCAAATATGCTGTCAGCAAAGTTTTATGGCTTTAGGTCAAGCTAAGGCTTCACTTTGTATGGCACTTCTTAGAAAGGTTATACTTTTAATTCCACTTATTTATATTCTGCCTATTGTATTTGGTGACTTTGAATTTGCAAAAATTATATCAATGCCAATAGATAGTTTTGTAAAGGACTCTCCAAGAGTATTTTTAGCTTTATTAGCCGAGCCTGTATCTGATATAATTGCAGCTATTACTACTACAGCATTGTTTGCTAGATTTTATAATAAAAATTTGTGTTAAATAATTAAAGGGTGGCTTGTATTATTGCCACCCTCTGGCTGTCTATAAAGTCGACAGCCTTGCAAGAAATCCACGCATTTCTTGCAGTAAGGGTACTATGTACCCACCTATGAAGCGACCAGCCGTGTTAATTTTACAGCAATTCTTGCTGTAAAATTAAGTCGCTGTCCTCGGTGGAAGTAAATTCCACCTGCGGATTAAAGTCTGCGACGCTTTAAGTTATTGCAATAACATTTTTTAATTGCAAATTTTTTAATTTTTTAGGTTTTTCGACAATCTGAGGGTGGCTTGTATTATTGCCACCCTTTAATTCAATAAATATTTTAGTACATTGTCTTATCCTTAATATCATTGTACTTTTTAAAGAGTTTAAGACAATCATCTCTATCCAATTCCTCAAGAGTACAAAGTTCTTTTTTGCCACTTAAGGCATCATAAAATTCACTGTCAGCAAGGCCAATTTCAGCAGTATCAGCCACACGACAGCCATAATATACCTTATCAATTCTAGCCCACAATAGGGCTGCAAGACACATTGGGCAATGTTCAGCAGTAGTATAAAGCTGACAACCACTAAGAGAAAATGTGCCTAAATTTACACAAGCATTTCTAATAGCTATAATTTCACCGTGAGCAGTTGGGTCGTTATGAGATACAACAAGATTATGACCTCTACCTACAATCTTATTATCCTTTACTATTACACAGCAAAAAGGACCTCCGTCACCAACACCAATACCGTTTTCAGCTTCCTTTATAGCTTCTTCCATAAAGTTATTATTCATACTAATTATACTCCTTATTTTATCACTTTTATTATATCATACTTTTAGAACAATTTACAATTTTTTTATTTTGTTGACACCAATATTTACGGGTGATACAATTTATATATGAAATGGAGGTATTTTAAATGAAAAAATGGGGATTAAAAGCCTTAGGTGGGTTGATACTATTGTCGTCAACATTTGCACTATGTCAAGGCTTAACAGTAAATGCATCAATACCAAAGGATAAAATTACACTATATGGTGATGATGCTTTTAAGGCTGAAATATTAGCCGGCTCAAGTGATACTATATCAAACAATGCTATATATGTATCACCAGACGGAAGTGACAGCAACACAGGTACTATTAACAGTCCATATCTTACAGTACAAAAAGCACTTGATACTGTAAAAGCTGGACAAACAATATATCTAAGAGGTGGTACTTATACTGGCCACAACACATTTAAAACATCAGGAGCTGAGGGAAACTACATTACTTTAAGAAATTACCCAAATGAAAAAGCCTATCTAACAGCCACAAGTAATACTGATGGTGCTATAATAGGACTTAATGGCAATGATTATATTAAAATTGAAGGACTTGATATTGGTAATCTTTCATCAGTTCAGGCTTATGGTATCCTTTTAAATGCAGAGGAAAATCACATTATAATAAGAAATAATGAAATTCACAATTTACTAACAACAAAGCCTGGTGAAAATGAAGACGGCGAAGCAAATGCTATACTTTGTTATGGTGAAGGAAAAACTGAAGAATTATCAATCAATAATATATGTATTGAAAACAACAATGTACATAACAACACAACAGGCTGGTGCGAATCTGTATCAGTAACTGGTAATGCAAAATATGTAAATATTATAAACAACACTGTACACGATAATACAAACATAGGTATTGATTTTTATGGCAATGCAGGATATTGCAGTGTGGCTGAATTAGACCAACCAAGATATTGTGTTGCAGCCGGCAATACTGTTTACAAATCAATATGTAGCTATGCTGAATGTGCTGGTCTTTATGTAGACGGTGCAAGAGATGTTGTGTTAGAAAACAACACTATTTACGACAGTATGTACGGCATAGAAATTGGTTCAGAGGAAAAGCAAGATAACTACCCTGTTAAAAATATAATTGCTAGAAACAACCTTGTTTATAACAATTCTTATGGTGGTATTAGAGTTGGTGGTTACGATAAGAAAAAAACAGGTTATGTTAAAGACACTAAAATATATAACAACACTCTTGTAAACAATGGTTCTGGCGAAGGTGGCTGGAATGGTGAATTTTGCTTTGTTAAATGTGACGGCATTGATGTTCAAAACAACATTGTTTATAAGGATAGCAAGGAATATCCTATGATAGGTGGAGATTTGCCAAAAGAATATGTATTGAATGTCACATTTAAAAACAACATTTATTACAACCCTTTAGGTGCTGACTCTATTAATTTTGAATTTGCTAAGGTTAGTTCTGAAGGTATTAGTGCTTTTAATACTCAAACTGGAGGACAAGATTTATACGGCAAGCCTACTTTTAATAGTGATTATAGTCTTAATGCTGGTTCTTATGGTATAGATATTGGTAGTTCTGATGTAAACGCTTATATGGGTAGCTTAACAGACCTTGCTAATAATTACAGAATAATAAACACTATAGACTGTGGTGCCTTTGAATATCAAGACGGTTCAATGCCAACAGTAACAACTACCACTACTACAACTACCAGCACAACAACAACTGAATCTACTACAGAAACAACTACAGCTTACATAAGCCAAAAAGGTGATGTAAATAAAGACGGCAAAATTGATAAAGATGATTGTGCTATAATACTTAAAATACTTACATCTATTACTACAGATACATCAAACTACGATAATGACGCCTTAGACTTTAATAAAGACGGCAAAATTGACTTATTTGATGTTATTGCAATATTAAAAGACTCTACAGAGGCAAAAATTTGGAACTACACAACAAGCGAAAATACTGACAACTTCTTTTCAGTAACAGCCAGCCAAAATTCTAAGGCAACTACTATTACATATAATGGTTTAACATTGTCTAAAGCTATTAAAGTAGAGTCTGGCACAAATATAAGTTTTAATGCTACAAAGGCTGGAAAACTTACAATAGTTGCAACAGGTTCAGCAACTTCAAAAATACTAGTAAATAAAACAGAATATACAATTAACTCAGGAGGAGAATTGATTGTTGATGTTCCTACTGGCAATAATACCATTACAAAAAAGAGTTCAGGTGTAAATATTTATTATATAAAATTTAATTAACATAAAAAATTGCAGGACCATTTAAAATCCTGCAATTTTTTTATATTGTTTTTATATTATTTTCTATTAAGATATTCATTACAAGCCTTAGCAGCTTCACGACCTTCGTGAATAGCCCAAACAACAAGGCTCTGACCCCTTCTCATATCACCGGCTGCAAATACCCCCTTAAGGCTAGTCTGGTATTTACCATATTCAGCCTTTACATTACTTCTTGCATCAGTTTCAAGAGAAAGTTGCTTAATTAATGTATCCTCTGGACCAGTAAAGCCCATTGCAAGGAGCATTAACTGGCAAGGCCATACTTTTTCAGTGCCTGGGATTTGCTCTGGCACCATTCTGCCATTTACATTATTCCACTTAACCTGAATAGTATGAACTTCCTTAATATTGCCCTTTTCATCTGGAACAACCTTAGTAACAGTTGTAAGATACTCTCTAGGGTCACGACCATAAAGAAGAATAGCCTCCTCCTGACCATAGTCAGTTTTCTTAATACGAGGCCATTGTGGCCAATGGTTTGCTGGAGTTCTTGACTCTGGAGCTTCTGGCATAATTTCCATCTGGAATACAGACTTACAACCGTGTCTGATAGATGTACCAACACAGTCAGTACCAGTATCACCACCACCAACGATAATTACATCTTTGCCTTCAGCACTTATGTACTGTCTATCCTCAAGATTAGAGTCAAGGAGGCTCTTTGTGTTAGCCTTTAAGAAATCTACAGCAAAGTGAATACCCTTTACTTCATTTCTACCTTCACAGACTAAATCTCTTGCCTTAGTTGCACCACAACATAGAACTACAGCATCAAATTCATTAATAAGTTTAGCAGTAGGATAGTTCTTACCAACCTCTGTGTTAGTAACAAAGTTAATACCTTCCTTAGTGAGAATATCAACTCGTCTTTGAACTACCTTTTTATCAAGCTTCATATTAGGGATACCATACATTAAAAGACCACCAACTCTATCTGACCTTTCAAATACAGTTACCTTATGACCCATTTGATTAAGAATATCTGCACAAGCAAGACCTGAAGGGCCTGAACCTACAACAGCAACTCTTTTTTCAGTTGATTTTTTAGGCATTCTTGGCTGAACAAGACCCTTTTCAAACATTGTGTCAATAATATGTACTTCAATATTCTTAACAGTTACAGAAGGCTCGTGCATACCTAATGTACAAGAGCCTTCGCAGAGTGCTGGACACACTCTGCCTGTAAACTCTGGGAAGTTACTTGTCTTAGTAAGTCTTTTATATGCTTCTTCAATTTTGCCGTGATATACAAGGTCATTCCATTCTGGAATAAGGTTGCCTAAAGGACAACCACCTACAACAGGATTACCTGTGTGGCAGAAAGGAACACCACAATTCATACATCTAGCACCCTGAATTTGTAAATCCTCAAGGCTTGAATGAGTATGGAATTCCTCCCAATTCTTCATTCTTACCTCAGGCTTAATATCCTCAGGAAGCTTTCTGCTGTACTCCATAAATCCAGTTGGTTTACCCATTTATAGCACTCCTTTCTGATTTCATAGCAGCTTCAGGTCTTTTAACAATAGTAGAACCACTTACAGTAATGAAAGCATCAAGTAAAGCATCATCATCACTTAAACCTGCAGCCTTAGCTCTATCAATTTCTTCTATCATTTCTTTGTATGCCTTAGGTATAACCTTAACAAAGTTCTTAACCTCTGCATCAAAGTTATCAAGTAAATACTTACCTCTTTCAGAACCAGTATACTTAATATGATTTTCAATCATAGTCTTTAATTCAGCAATATCCTTATCATTTGTCATTTCTTCAATAAGAATAAGCTCTTTGTTGCATCTTGACTCAAAATCGCCGCCGTAGTTGTAAACATAAGCTACACCACCTGACATACCAGCACCAAAGTTTCTGCCAGTTTTGCCAAGTATAGCAACTCTACCACCAGTCATATATTCACAACCGTGCTGACCAATAGCCTCAACAACAGCAGTAATACCAGAGTTTCTTACACAGAATCTCTCGCCTGCCATACCATTAATGTAAGCCTCACCACTTACAGCACCATAGAATGCAACATTACCAATAATAACATTGTCCTCTGGAACAAACTTAGACGCCTTAGATGGTACAACAACAATCTTACCACCAGAAAGACCCTTACCAATATAGTCGTTAGCATCACCAACAAGTTTCATTGTTACGCCGTGAGTCTGGAATGCACCAAAACTCTGACCTGCACTACCATCAAATTCAAGATTAATAGTATCATCAGGTAAGCCGTCTACACCATACTTCTTAGTGATTTCACTTGAAAGAATAGTACCACAAACTCTATCAATATTTGAAATAGCAAGAGATGCGTTAATCTTCTTACCTTCCTGAATAGCTGGAGTACAAAGTCTAACAAGAGCATTAACATCAAGGCACTTTTCAAGCTCGTGGTCCTGCTTAACATTAAAGTATCTTTCAGAGTCATTTGAACAAATCTTTGGCTGATAAAGCATACCAGTAAGATTTACTTCCTTAGCCTTCCAATGATTTAACTTTCTAGGTACAAGTTTTTCAACGTGACCAATCATTTCGTTAATTGTCTTGCAACCAATCTTAGCCATCCACTCTCTTAAATCCTGTGCAATAAATCTCATAAAGTTTTCTACATACTCAGGCTTACCAGCAAACTTCTTTCTAAGTTCAGGGTTCTGAGTAGCAACACCAACAGGACAAGTATCAAGGTTACAAACTCTCATCATTACACAACCCATTGTAATAAGAGGACCTGTAGCAAAACCAAATTCTTCAGCACCTAAAAGACAAGCAACTGCAATATCTCTACCAGTTAAAAGTTTACCGTCTGTTTCAATAACAACTCTATTTCTTAAGTTATTCATAAGAAGTGCCTGATGAGTTTCAGCAACACCTAATTCCCAAGGTAAACCAGCGTGTCTAACAGATGTTCTAGGTGCAGCACCAGTACCACCGTCATAACCACTTACAAGAATAACATCAGCTCTACCCTTAGCAACACCTACTGCAATTGTACCTACACCAGCTTCACTAACAAGCTTAACAGAAATTCTTGCATCTCTATTAGCATTCTTTAAGTCGTGAATTAACTGAGCAAGGTCCTCAATAGAGTAAATATCGTGATGAGGTGGAGGTGAAATAAGACCTACACCAGGAGTTGAGTTTCTAGCCTTAGCAATCCAAGGATAAACCTTCTTGCCAGGTAAGTGACCACCTTCACCAGGCTTAGCACCCTGTGCCATTTTAATCTGAATTTCAATAGCATTTTGTAAGTAGTGAATAGTTACACCAAATCTACCTGATGCAACCTGCTTAATAGCTGAGCGTCTTAAATCACCATTTTCATCTGGAGTAAATCTTTCAGCTTCTTCACCACCCTCACCAGAGTTAGACTTACCACCAAGTCTATTCATAGCAATAGCCATACACTCGTGAGCTTCCTTAGAAATTGAACCGTAACTCATCGCACCAGTTTTAAATCTCTTAACAATAGAGTCAACTGATTCAACTTCATCAATATTAATTGGCTTATCAATAGTTCTAATATCAAGTAAGCCTCTTATAGTACAAAGCTGTGTACTAGTATCATTTTGTAACTTAGTAAACTCCTTAAAGAGCTTATAATCGCCTTCACGACAAGCCTTCTGTAAAAGGTAGATTGAACGAGGATTGAACATATGGTATTCACCATTTCTTCTCCACTTGTAATCTCCACCTGGCTCAAGAGCATCAACCTTTGTAAGTGGGTCAAATGCCTTTGCGTGACGCATCTTAGCTTCCTTGTCAATGTGTTCAAGCTCAATACCACCAATTCTTGTTACAGTACCAGTAAAGAACTTATTAACAACAGCTTCACTTACACCAAGAGCTTCAAAAATCTGAGCACCCTGATAACTCTGTATTGTAGAAATACCCATCTTAGACATAATCTTTACAATACCGTGAGTTACAACATCAATATAAATATTAACTGCTTCTTCAGCAGACTTAGTTATGTATGAATTTTCAGCCATATCCTTTAATGTAGCATAAGCAAGATATGGATTAATTGCATCTACACCATAGCCTAAAAGAACTGCAAAATGGTGTACTTCTCTAGGTTCACCAGTTTCAAGAATAATAGAAACCTTCATTCTTGTACCCTGTCTAATTAAGTGATGATGTAAACCGGCACCAGCAAGTAAAGCTGGAATAGCACATTTATCCTCATCAACACCCTTATCAGATAACACAATCATATTGCAACCATTATCAATAGCAATATCAACTGCTTCAAAAATGTTTTCAATAGCACTTTCAAGACCGTTTTCTTCTTTAATATTATAAAGCATAGGAATAGTTACAGCCTTGTAGTTAGGGTCAGAAATAGCCTTAATAGCTGCTGTCTGCTCATTAGTAAGAATTGGAGTGTCGCACTTAATTCTTCTACAGTTTTCTGGCTTAGGGTCAAGAATATTCTTTTCGCCGCCTAAGTAAACAAGTGTACTAGTTACAATTTCCTCTCTTATTGCATCAATAGGTGGGTTTGTAACCTGTGCAAAAAGCTGCTTAAAGTAATTATAAAGAAGCTGTGGCTTATCAGAAAGAACAGCTAATGGTGAATCAGTACCCATTGCTGAAATAGGGTCTGTACCAGTTTCAATAATACCCTTTAATGTAGCGTCAATATCTTCCCAAGTGTAACCAAATGCCTTTTGCTGAGTAAGGAGAGTTTCCTTAGTATCAAAGTCATTTTCTTTATTTACAAAAAGGTTCTCAAGCTCAATGAGTCTATTAATCATTAAGTCGCCCTGATGGAGCTTTTCGCTATTTTCCTTAATTTTATCAACAAGGTCAGTCCAAATAAGAGCCTTATTACCAAACTTAATATCATTAATATTTACAAGGTTTTCGCTAACCCACTTTTCATAAGGGTGTCTAGAAGCAACTTCACTCTTAACTTCTTCATCAGCAATAATCTTGCCAGCCTTAGTATCAATAAGGAGCATTTTGCCTGGTTCAAGTCTATTCTTAGAAATAACCTTAGAGTCGTCAATATCAATAACACCAACTTCAGAAGAAAGAAGGAGCATATCATCAGTTGTTACAACATATCTAGCTGGTCTTAAACCATTTCTATCAAGAGTTGCACCAACAACAACACCGTCTGTAAATGCTACAGCTGCTGGACCGTCCCAAGGCTCAGAACAAGTTGAATTGTATTCATAGAAAGCTCTCTTAGCCTTGTCCATAGTCTTATCATTTTCCCAAGGTTCAGGAATAGCCATCATAACAGCCTGCTGAATAGGAATACCTGACAAAGTAAGCATATGGAGGTAGTTATCAAGCATAGCAGAGTCAGAACCGTCTTCATTAATAACTGGATAAATCTTAGTAATATCATCACCAAAAATATCAGTATCAAACATCTGCTGTCTAGCATTAGTCCAATTTATATTACCTCTAATAGTGTTAATTTCACCATTATGGATTATGTATCTATTAGGATGAGCTCTTTCCCAGCTAGGGAATGTATTAGTAGAGAAACGGCTATGTACAAGTGCAATAGCAGTAGTCATATCAAGGTCCATAAGGTCAAGATAGAACTTAGAAACCTGGTCTGGAGTAAGCATACCCTTATAAACAATAGTTCTTGAAGAAAGAGATGCAAAGTAGAAGTAACTATCTCTTTCGTTATAAATGTCATTATTTAATTCACAATATCTAATTTCTTTTTCAGCTCTTTTAAGTACAACAAAAAGCTTTCTTTCAAAAGCAACACCAGCTTCAACATCATCAGGCTTTTTAATAAATACCTGCATAATGTGAGGCATAGCTTCCCTTGCTGTATTGCCAATACATTTAGCATAAGTAGGAACTTCTCTTACACCAAGATATTCCATACCTTCTTCAGTTATAATTTTTTCAAGCTTTGAAAGACTTCTTGCTCTTGTATCATCATCAGGTGAAAGGAAAAGCATACCAACACCGTAATCACCGGACTTTGGAAGCTTAATTCCTTCGTTATCACAGACCTTTTTCATAAAGTTGTGAGGAATTTGAATAAGAATACCTGCACCATCACCTGTGTCAGGTTCACTACCTACACCACCTCTGTGAGTAAGGTTTTTAAGAATTTCGATAGCATCATTAATAATCTTGTGAGATTTTTTACCTTTAATATTAACAAGGCAGCCAATACCACAGTTATCGTGTTCAAATTGTGGGTCATACAAACCCTGCTTCTTAGGTAATCCGTTTTGAATCACTGTTATCCATCCTTTCTCTAATTAGTACTTATTGTTAAAAAAAGGGAACTGAATACAAATAGACATACTACTACCATTCAGCTCCCTTGCTTATATATATAATACTACACTTAAATTAAAAAATCAAGTATTTTTTTCAAAAAAATTAAAAAAATTAAGTAAAACATCAAAATACTTAATTTAATTAATTGAATTTAGTTTTAACTGTGCTATACTAAAGTTAACAGATATTTTTACTTAAATAATTTAAGGCTGACTAATTCCACCAAAACACAATACAACTATTTTTATGTATTGTATCAATTCTGTCAGCACAAGAGGAGGAATTAATTATGAACATATTTTCTTTTACCCTATCTACAGGCAGTGAAGGATTTTATGACATTACATCAATGGTAAATGACGCCATTAAAACCGTTAAGGCTGAAAGTGGTATTTGTGTTATATACACACCTCACACAACAGCAGCCATAACAATAAACGAAAATGCTGACCCTGATGTAAAAAGAGATTTAACATTTGCTCTTAGCAAAGTTAGCCCAGATAGACCAGAGTTTAAACATTTTGAAGGCAATTCAGCAGCTCATTTAAAATCATCATTATTCGGTTGCAGTGAAACCGTTATTATTGACAAAGGTAAACTTCTTTTAGGAACTTGGCAAGATATTTATTTTTGCGAATTTGACGGACCTAGAACAAGAAAATTTTATGTTAAAATAATTAAAGACTGTTAATCTCACACTAAGGAGCAATTATGAAAAGAATACTCGGTTTATTTCTATCTATAACAATTATGTTTTCATCAGCAATGCCAATATATGCACAAGAAACTGATGAAACACGAATAAAAAAGGTAGAAACATTAATTGACGAAATGTTAAAAGAAGATGGACCTGAAAACGGCTCATTATGGAATAAAGAAAACACCACCGCCTTTAAGTGGTCATATATAAATGGTTGTATGGTATCAGCAATGCTAGATTTATCTGAAGTAAAAGGTGATGAAAAATATAGAAGTTTTGCCGATAGCTATATGTCACCTTTTATTAGCACAACTAACAACTCAACAAAAGGTTATATTGCTGCTGATAACTTTAAACTTTCAAACTATACCCTTGATGACCTTAATAACGGCAAGGCTCTTATTGAATTAGTTGCATTAAATTCTAGCAACAGCACTAAGTACAAAAAGGCTTTAACAGAAACATTATATACTGATATTTTGCAGTATGAATTGCAAAATCAAAAAACAGCAGAAGGTAATTTGTGGCACAAGAAAGCATACCCCTATCAAACTTGGCTAGACGGTATATATATGGAAACACCATTTTGGCTTGAATATGAACTTAATATTGCAGATAATCAATCTTCCTTTATTAATGCTTCCAATAATGTTACAATTCAAATTGAAAATGTGTATTCAAAACTAAGAGATAGCTCTACAGGTCTTTACTACCACGGTTATGATGCTCAAGCTGATAAAAACAGTGGAAACTATGCTTCATCAAAGGCTGTAAGCTGGGCAAGGAAAGATACTGGTCATTCTTCAAGCTATTGGTTAAGAGGTACTGGCTGGTATGCTATGGCTCTTGTTGATAACATAGAATTGATGAAAAAAGCTCAAGAAAAATATAATATTGATTTAAGCACAAATATAAATAAGCTAACTAATATATATTTAGAACTTATGGATACATTGTTAAAATATCAAGATACTAATACAAAAATGTGGTATCAAGTAATTGATAAAAAAGGCAGCAACTATAATTATACAGAAACAAGTGGTTCTGCTGCTATAAGTTATGCTCTTATGAAAGGCTATAATATAGGTATAGCTAATATTGATTACTACAATAAAGGACTTGATGTTTTTAGAGGTATTTGCGATAACAAACTTAAATATAATAGCCAATCAGAAATTGAATTAAATGATATATGTATGACGGCTGGACTTGCCGGTCCAAGCTCTGGTGTAAAGTCATCATCAGCAACTATTGGACCTAAGCACACAGCAAGAGATGGTTCTTATGACTACTATGTTTCAGAAAAAACTGTAAGTAATGATGCAAAGGGTGTTGCTCCTCTAATATTTGCATATTGCCAAATGATTGATTTTAATAACTCTATTGGTGATGTAAACTTAGACGGAACTATAGACAAAAAAGACGCTTCCCTTATTCTAAAATATATTTCTGGCTCTATTAATCTTACTAAAGAACAACTTAATGCTGGTGATGTAAATAAAGATGGCAATGTAAATATTAATGATGCCATTGAAATACTAAAGTTAATATAAAATTATAGAAGATAAAGCCCAAAACTTTATCTTCTTTTTTATTATAAAAAAAAGCTGTACCATAGTATTAAACTACAGTACAGCCAAAATACAATTTATTAAAAATTACTTTCTTTCGATATTAACAGTACCCTTGTTGCTATCAATAGTAACAAGTAACTTATCTGGAATAGTTGTAGCAACATCAATATCGCAAAGGATACAAGGAACCTTTAATTCTCTAGCTAAATCTACAGCGTGAGTGAAGTCAACCTTACTGTCAGCAGAACCAACAATAATAGCACCAGCCTTCATCATATAAGGAATAAGACCCTTGTCTGGATTAGATGTTACAAAAATATCACCTGACTTAAAGTGAAGCTTAGCATCAGCAGCACTAGTACAAATATTAGTGTGTGAAGTAAACTTAGATGCCTTAGTCATAGCTCTACCAGTTAATAAAACATCACCAACGATACCAACCTTAATAGTGTTAGTAGAACCAGTTGTACCAAGAGGAGTACCACCAGTAAATACCATAAGGTCGCCACTGTTAGCATAACCAAGCTTAAGTGCCTTATCAGCTAAAGCATCAAAGCCAGCTGACATACTCTTCTGCTCAAAATCAATCTGCATAGGAGTAGTACCCCAAATAAGGTTAAGCTGTCTGCAAGTTCTTTCTACTGGAGAACAACCTAAAATAGGAGTAGCTGGTCTATACTTAGAAACTTCCTTAACAGCTCTACCAGATAAAGTCATAGTAGAAATAATAGAAGCATTTAAGTCATTAGCTGTAGTACAAGCTGAATGGCTAACAGCACTTGTAATATTTCTAACCTTTAAGCACTGAGAATAAGCCTTGTTAAATCTTTCAGCGTAATCAATAGAAGCCTCAACCTTCTTAGCAATTCTATCCATAGCTGTTACAGCCTCAACTGGATAATCACCCTGAGCAGTTTCACCAGAAAGCATAATAGCATCTGTAAAGTCATAAATAGCATTAGCAACATCGTTTACTTCTGCTCTTGTTGGTCTTGGATTGTCAATCATAGAGTTAAGCATCTGAGTTGCAGTAATAACTGGCTTACCCTTTTCAATACACTTCTTAATAAGGAGCTTCTGAACAAGTGGAACTTCCTCAAAAGGAATTTCAACACCAAGGTCACCTCTAGCAACCATAATACCGTCAGTTACTTCAAGGATTTCATCAATGTTATCAACACCATCTCTGTTTTCAATCTTAGAGATAATCTGAACATCGCTACCACCACATTCTTCAAGAACCCTCTTGATTTCAAGAACATCCTTAGCAGAACGGATAAATGATGCAGCAATATAATCAACACCAACGCTTACACCAAACTTAATATCGTCAATATCCTTTTCAGTAAGAGCAGGAAGGTTAATGTGTACATTAGGTAAGTTTACGCCCTTCTTAGTACCAAGTAAACCAGAGTTTACAACACGACAAATAACATCATTTCCCTTAATATCTGTAACAGTAAGTTCAATTAAACCATCATCAATAAGAACAGTAGAACCTACACTTAAATCCTTAGTAATATCTGCATAAGTAACAGCAACCTTAGTGTTGTCACCAACAATATCATCAGTAGTAAGAGTGAAAGTCTGACCTTCTTCAAGCTGAACCTTCTTACCGTCAACTAAATCTCTTGTTCTGATTTCAGGACCCTTAGTATCAAGGATAATAGGAATAGGAGCACCAAGTTCCTCTCTAGCCTGCTTTAAGTTAGCAATTCTCTGACCGTGTTCTTCGTGGTCACCGTGAGAAAAGTTAAGTCTTGCAGCACTGATACCTGCCTCAATAAGAGCCTTAATCTGTTCAACAGAGTTCGAAGCTGGACCTAAAGTTGAAACAATCTTAGTTTTACGCATAAATATTTCTCCTTTTTTAAACAAAATTATTCAAATTACTTATATAATAACACAAAGACAAAGAAATTTCTACATTTTTTTTATGTTTTTACAAAGTTTATACTAAATTTTATTTTATCCATAATTTATTATAAATATTGCATAAAATCAAGTTTTTTAAGCTATATCTGTTATATTGATTAAGCAATAACTATACAAATTAAAGCTATATAGATTATATTTAAAAATATATAAGAGGATTTGAAAAAGGAAGCAGAAAAATCTGCTCCCCATTATTACTTAACATTTATCTGACATATCTTCATTGTATCTAGTGCCTTAAAATGACTTTCTTTTGTTACACCAGCACAACAAGACCCATCAACACTTATTTTAACCTCTGGCATATATGCCTTTAAAATCATAGCATTACTTACAACACATATATCAGTACATAAGCCTACAAGTTCAATTTCAATATCTTCTTTTTCACTTCTTTTTCTTAACATTTCAGCAAGTTCCAAAGAGCCAAATGAAGGCTTATCTATTACAACAGAATTTTTGATTGCATCAGCAACCTTGCTATTTATTTGCCAGCCAAATGTATCTTTTACACAATGAACAACAGGCAAATTTTTTCCTTCACTTGTTTCAAGATAATTTTCAAAATGAGTATCTCTTGTAGCATAAATATTATTAGCCTTATATGTATTTATTTTATTAACAACATTATCAACAATAGCTACAGCCTCAGGTGTGCCTAAAGAGCCATCAATAAAGTCGTTTTGCATATCAATAACAACAAGGATTTTTTCCAAAACTAATCCTCCTTTATGCAATCAAATATTGCATCAAATATAACATTGCATTTATCTAACTTAAGTCTAAGCAAAATATAGAATATAATATAAATAAATATAATTACTGTACAAGTTACCATATTTTTAAGCAAAGCACCAGCAGCAATACCTAACACAGCAGCTACAACAGTAATAATTGTTGTTGACTTATTTAACAAATCTAAAGTATCGCCATAGCTTAATTCATAATCAATATAATAGCCATTTGAGTCAATACCAATAGTACCAGTAAGATTTATTTCTTTTTTATCCTCTCTGTAAATTTTAACAGAAATACTATCATCTGTTTTTTCACCAAAATCTAATACAAAATTACTATAAGGCTTAAAATTATCCTTTAATCTTTTTACTGCATCATCAACAGTTTTGCAATCATCAAGTTTAACAATATATCTACCCATAATTAAACACCTCTATACTTTTCTAATTTTATTACTTATTAATCTACTAAATGATTTTAAATAAAGCTCCTTGTATTCATCAAAATTAATTGTCTTTCCATTTGATAAAACTTCCATTTCCACACCAAAAAGATTGACAGAAAAATCAAGCTCCTTTAAACCATTTCTTAAATAAAAACTTTTTCTTTTAAGCCTTTGGTCCATATTTTCAGCATTTACCTTAGTGCTTTCAATTTCAAGATAAAAAATCTTATCCTTATATTTATTGAGCATAAATTGCAAAGCCTTTGAACCATAGCCCTCTCCTCTTTTATTCTTAGCTATAGCAAAATAAATAAGAAGAACCTTATCATCTTTTTCTGTAGTAATAGCAAGACCACAAAATTGACCTTTATCCTCAATACGCATAATATTTGTCATACCTCTCCATTGGTTAAACACAAGGAGAGGAAAAGGCTTTTGCTCTACCTTAGGAAATGCTGACTTATACAGTTTTTTTACTTCATTCAAATCTCTTTTTGAATTTACTTTGACTAGCTCCATTTTATTCACCTACAGTTGTTGTTTCAGTAGTTTGTTGAGCATTTAAACCTTCTTGTAATATGCTTAAATTTTTGTATGTAATACCAGCCATAATTATAAAAAGTATTATAGCTATTACAAGTACAATTTCAGCAATTTTTCTATTTTTATTACTCATAATTCACCTTAAGCCTTAAAAAAATTCTGAATTTCTTCCCACTTGCAGTTTACTGAACCCTGTGCAAAGAAAGGCTTTCCACCACCTCTACCATTAAGAGCTGTGTTCATATCCTTTACAAACTGCTTTAAATCACCATCGTTTTCACAAACAGCATATTTATAACCTTCACTATCATTGCCAGAAAATACGCCAATCTTTCCAGTACAGCCATTTTCCATAAGTAAATTAGCAAGATTTCTAACACCATTAGGGTCTAAGCCCTTTTCACAAATAAGTACACTATCCTTGCCAGCATATTCCTTAACAATTGTATCAAGTTTTTCATTCTGCATTTCTGTTACAGTTGATTTTAATGATTGATTTTCATTTAAAAGTCTATCAACAGCCTTTGCAGTTTCCTTTACCTTTGCAGAAAGTAAGTTAGAAATTTCCTTATTCTGTTCCATTACACTTGTAATATGGTCAAATGCTCTTTTACCACAAAGCATTTCAATTCTAACGCCACCCTTGTAAGCCTGACAAGAAAACATTTTTATTATACCAAGCTCACCACTAAATCTAACGTGAGTACCACAGCAAGCACAAAGGTCAGCACCTGGAAATTCTACAAGTCTAACTTCACCTTCAAGCTCCTTCTTACTTCTATATTCAATATTTTTAAGCTCATCACCTGATGCTGTAAATATTTTACACTCAACATTTGCCCACACATAACGATTAGCCTTTAATTCTATTTCCTGAACCTGTTCCCAATTAAGCTCACCATCAAGGTCAAGAGTAATCATATCACTACCCATATGGAAACCAACATTGTTATATCCATATTTTTCGTGGAACATACCACTTACAATATGCTCTGCTGAATGTTGCTGCATAAGGTCAAATCTTCTCTCCCAATCAATAACACCCTTAACTTCAGAACCAACTTCAAGAGCCTTGTCAGTGTAATGAATAACATTTTCACCCTTTTCACCAACATAAGTTACTTTGGCATCACCAATAGTACCTAAATCACAAGGCTGACCACCACCCTCTGGATAAAAAGCTGTGTTATCAAGTACAACAGCAAAGCCTTTCTTATCTTCCTCACAGCTTACAACCTTAGCTGTAAATTCTTTTAAATAAGCATCTTTATAATATAATCTGTTTAAATCCATTTTTGTATCTCCTTAAATTAACTCTCCATACATTGTTTCTTCACCAGCAATATCCTTTAACTTAACATTTACAAGTTTATTAGTTAAATCTTCATTAGATTTGCAAAGTACCTTAATGTAATTAGTAGTATGACCCTCATAATATTCACCATCAAGTCTTTCAAAAAGAACCTCCATATTCTGTCCAATATATTTAGACATAAACTCCTTATTAAGTTCTTCACTTAATTTAAGCATTTTGTGACTTCTTTCACTCTTAACCTCTGGTGGAACTTGAGGTCTAATTTTAGCAGCTGGTGTACCAGCCTTTGGTGAATAAGGGAAAACGTGAATTTTACTTAATTTAACCTGCTTAGCAAAGTCATAGCTTTCATTAAAGTTTTCCTCTGTTTCAGTTGGGAAACCCACAATAATATCTGTAGTAATTGCTACATTAGGAAAGGCATTTCTAAGTCTTTGACAAGCATCAGCATATTCTTGAGAAGTATATCGTCTATTCATTGCCTTTAATGTGGCATCAGAACCACTTTGCAATGAAAGGTGATAATGGTCACAAACCTTAGGCAATTTAGCCATTCTAGCAACAAATTCATCATCAACAGCCTTAGGCTCCATTGAACTAAATCTAATTCTTTCAATACCATCAACTGCGTGAACTTGCTCAATAATATCAGCTAAAGTTATATTTCCCAAATCAAGTCCATAGCTTGCCACGTGAATACCAGCAAGTACAACTTCCTTAAAACCATTTTTAGCAAGGGTTTTAACTTCTTCAATAACATCTTCTGGTTTTCTACTTCTTATTGGACCTCTAGCATAAGGAATTATGCAATATGTACAATATCTATTACAACCTTCCTGTATTTTAATATAAGCTCTAGTTCTATCCTTAAGATTAGATACCTTAAGTGGTTCAAATTCCTTTTCACCCTTAATATCAGTTACAGCATTTAAAACGCCTTCCTCAGCCTCATACTGTTCTACAATTTCAACAACCTTGCTTCTATCCTTAGTACCAATAACAATGTTGATACCCTCAAGACCAGCTACAGCCTCTGGCTTAACCTGTGCATAACAACCTGTTGCCACAATAATAGCATTTTCATTACATCGTCTAGCTCGTCTTATCATTTGGCGTGACTTCTTATCACCAAAGTTAGTAACTGTGCAAGTATTTATAATATAAACATCGGCATAATCGTCAAATTCAACTATTTCATAACCCTTGTCTGCAAAAAGCTCTGCCATAGCCTCGCTGTCATATAAATTAACCTTACAGCCAAGAGTTGTAAAAGCAATTTTTTTCATATTAAAATCTCCAAACAAAATATTTTAAAACACTATTCCTATTTTAACAGAAATGTGTTATATTTAAAAGTAGTATTTTGAAAAAAGGAGAAATTTTAAATGAATACACCAGAAACAAGCAAAAAATTAGTTAAACTTGTAGAATATAAAATCAAGGATACATTACTTAATTTAATATATGACCTTGCAGAAAATCCAGCTTCAAAGGCAGGATATATTATTCCAAAGTCAATATTAAGCATTAAGGATAAAATAGAAAAGGCTTATGTAGAATTTGAAAATGTTGTTGATACAACCGAAAGAGATGACTTTGAAGACCAGTTAAAGATTATAACAAGAGAAATTATTGCTAGTGGCATTAATATCAACAAATATGTTGCTTACAATGAACAGCTTGGTGAAAAACTTTTAAAATATTATAAGTTAAATGATGTAAAAAATGTTAAGGCTGAAATACCTCTTAACAATTCAGCTATTAATGATATTGTTAAGGGCTATTTATCAACACTTCCAGACTCATTTGAGGGTAAGTTTGCAATGTCAGAAATTATTGCTTCATTCCCTATTAGAATGACAAGAGAAAAATATAACGACTATGTAACAAAGGCAGTTGCACTTCTTACAAAGGATTTACCTAAGGAATTTTCAAATTCTTGTATTGATAGATTAAAGGATATGTTCTATGCAGACTGTGAAGATAGCTTTAAGGAAGATTTTTCTCTTATGTATGAAAAACTTAAAGCAACAGAAGAAACTGCATCAGAAATTAATAATGAAGAAATAACAGAAGCCCTTAATGACATTGACGGCAATGTTGAAGCATTACACAATATTTTTGCTCTTTTAAGTGTTTACTTTAACGATGTTATTTATTTACAAATATTATCAATGTTTGCTGTTGATAGCGAATTTTTATTTAATGATGATATGATTGCTAAGGACTTATATTACTCATTAAAAGATGTTATTACAACAAAGGATACTAGTCTTTTAGATGAAATTTTAGGCAGAGTTGAAAACGAAATTGGCGAAAGATTTGACCTTGCAAAGCCTATTGAAGACGAAATAAAAGGAAAACTTGAAAAGATTACTAAAGAAGAATACAACAATCTTCCAGCTGATACAATAACAGCTATTAATGTAAGCAACACAATAAGCGAAATGTTTTATAACGAACTTGACCAGCAAATTATGCTTTCAAGAAGTTCAAGTGAAGATGTGAACAAAGTAACAAAAGAGCTTGTAGATTATATTAATGATAAAACAGAAAATATGTCTACAAGTGATAAGAAATTCTTAAAGCAAAGTTTCTTAAAGCATCTTCCTTGCCCTATGACTATAACAGAACTTGGTGATTATTGTGGATATTCTCTTGACGGCATAAATGACAGAAATACAAGCCTTGTAACTTACGGAAATATATTCCAAATTACTGACAACGCAAAGGCTGCTGCTAATGACCACCATCACCACGATGACCATTGTGGCTGTGGTCACGACCATCATCACGAACATCACCACGACCATTGCGACTGTGGTCACGACCATCACGAACATCATCACGATAATTGTAATTGTGGTCATCATCACCACTAAATCACCTATTTTAGGAGGTTATTATGACAGGTTGGTTAGTAGTAAATGGCTTTTTGCACAGTGATAAATTTAACGAAATATACAACTGGCTTAAAACAGCCTTTGAAAAAAAAGGTCATATAATAGATGTTTATACAAATATCGAACTTTCAAACATAACAGAAATAACAAATAAACCTGATTTTGTTCTTTTTTGGGACAAAGATATACCTCTTGCTAAAAGACTTGAAAAAATGGGTTTAAAACTATTTAATTCTGCTTTGGCAATTGAAAACTGTGACAACAAAGCTCTTACATATATAGAACTTAAGGGCATTGTTAATATGCCCAAAACAATTGTTGCTCCAATGACATACAGAAACATTGGCTACAACAATACAGACTTTGTTAAAAATGCTATAGATAAACTTGGTCTGCCTATTGTAATTAAGGAATGTTATGGCTCATTTGGTCAACAAGTTTACTTAGCTGAAAGTTACGAAGAAGCTATAGAAATAGTAACAAACACCAACGAACCTCTTATTTTTCAAGAATTTATAGCAGAAAGCAAAGGTAAAGATATAAGAATAAATATGGTAGGCAATCAAGCTGTTGCATCAATGCTCAGATACAACAACAATGATTTTAGAGCAAACATTACAAATGGTGGAAGTATGAAAAACTATACTCCAACAGAAGAAGAAATTGCTGTTGCTCAAAAGGTATGTAAGGCACTAAATCTTGACTTTGGTGGAGTTGACATACTTTTTGGCAAAAATGGACCTATTGTTTGTGAAGTCAATTCTAATGCCCATTTTAAAAATATTTTTGATTGTACAGGTGTAAATGTTGCAGATTACATAGGAGAATATATTGAAAAATGCGTGGTTGGATAATATACAATAAAGATGATGCAAAAAGAAATAGTAACTATATACAGTGGTACATAGATAAGTTTGCTAAAGAAAATGTATCTCTCAAACTTATTTATACAGATAAGATTGATTACTTAGATTTGCCTAATTTTGCTATTGTAAGAGCTATAAGACCAGATATAACACTTAAGCTAGAAAATCTAGGTGTAAAATGCTTTAATAATAGCTTTGTTTCCAAAATTGCCAATGATAAAGCACTAGCCTATAAATATTTGTCTGAAAATAATATTGAAATTTTGCCTACATATTATACTATAGACCAAATTAAAGAATACCCTGTGGTTATAAAGCCAAAAGATAGCCACGGTGGTGACAGAGTAAATATGGCAAATAGTTATAATGAGCTTATGTCAATTATGCCACAATATAATGGTGACAACTATGTTATACAAAGTGTGGCAAGTGATAAAGGCAAAGATGTAAGAGTATATGTAATCGGAAACAAAATAATTACAGCTATGTTGAGAGAATCAAAGACAGATTTTAGGAGTAATTTCTGTTTAGGTGGTTCTGCTTCTGTATATAATTTAAGCAACGAAGAAATTGACAAGGTAAAATCAATAATTAATTTATTTAATTTTGACTTTGTTGGTATAGACTTTATTTTTAATAACGGCAAAATAGTATTTAATGAAATAGAAGATGTTGTTGGTAGCAGAATGGTATATACCTACACTGATATAGATATAGTTGACCTATATATTAAATACATTTTGCAAAAATTATAATTGTATTTTACAATTATGTGATATAATAAAGACAATTTATTGGTACTATTAAGGAGGTCAATGTTATGAAAATTGCTATGCTTACAAGTGGTGGCGACTGTCAAGGCTTAAATGCAACAATGAGAGGTGTTGCAAAGACTTTATATAACGAATTTAATGATTTAACTATTTATGGTATTTTAGATGGATATAAGGGACTTATTGAATGTAATTATAAAGAGCTTAAAAAAGAGGATTTCTCTGGTATACTTACTCTTGGTGGTACTATATTAGGTACATCAAGACAGCCATTTAAAAAAATGCAAGTTATTGAAGAAAACGGTGTTGACAAAGTCAAGGCAATGATTGACACATACAATAAACTTGAACTTGACTGCCTTGTTATATTAGGTGGCAACGGTACTCATAAAACAGCTAATCTTTTAAGAGAAAAAGGATTGAATGTTGTTACACTTCCAAAGACTATTGATAACGACCTTTGGGGTACTGATGTAACATTTGGCTTTCATTCAGCAGTTGATGTGGCTACAGATGTAATTGACAGAATACACACAACAGCTACTTCTCACGGCAGAATTTTTGTTGTAGAAATAATGGGACATAAGGCTGGCTGGCTTACTCTTTATGCTGGTATTGCAGGTGGTGCTGATATTATACTTATTCCTGAAATTCCTTACGATATTAACAAAATGAAAGAAGAAATTGAAAAAAGAACATCAGAAAATAAGGGATTTTCAATTATTGCCGTTGCTGAAGGTGCAATTTCTGTTGAAGAAAGCAAAATGAGTAAAAAAGAATTTAAAACAGCTAGAGAAAATATGAAACAATCATCTATAGCTTATAGAGTTGCTGATGAAATAATGGAAATTACAAATCACGAAGTAAGAGTTGCTGTGCCAGGTCATGTTCAAAGAGGTGGTGCTCCTAACCCTTATGATAGAGTTCTTTGTACTAGATTTGGTGCTTTTGCTGCCGAACTTATTAAAAATAAAAATTTTGGTAATATGGTTGGTATGAAAAATGATGAAGTTGTGGCTGTTCCTTTAAGCGAAGTAGCCGGTAAATTAAAAAATGTGCCTAAAGATGACCAGTTAATTGCTGCTGCTAGAAAAATTGGTATTTCTTTTGGTGATTAATATTTTAATTTTTTTATATCACAGATTGACAGAGGGGGCATTGTTACTTATTATATATAAATAGAAACCCCTCAGTCACTTCGTGACAGCTCCCCTAGAAGTGGAGCTAAGATGGTTAATTTCTAGTTATACTTTTACCTATTATGAACAGGTTATTTGTAGGGGCGAGCATTGCTCGTCTTTAATAATTGCAAATAATTGTTCCTACAATCAAGCTGTATTTTCATATATTAATAATATGTAGAGTACACCATTTACCTTCCCTCATAGGGAAGGTGGCAACCGTAGGTTGTCGGAAGG
>OLNW01000549.1_pt1 | contig 43855 bp, 38 predicted proteins | sample 1672121 | NCBI WGS metagenome assembly OLNW01 (sample SAMEA3136648, study PRJEB25190) | human gut metagenome
AGGAGAAATAAAGAAAACAGAATATACTTCTCATAACTTTTCTCTTCTCATAAGACTGGACCGGAGATACAGAATGGGTAGAGGTGAAGGCAAATGCAGACGGCGCTTACGAGCTGTCGAAGTTTGAAACCTATCGGTATACAATAAAGGCCGAAGGGTATGAGGATGTCGTTACGAATTATACGCCGTCCGGAAGCGAGGAGACGATTGCGGTTCCGGTAGCGATGAGCAAGGCTGCAGGAGCCATTGATCCGAAGGATCAGGCAACCGTGGATGAGGCAGTTAAACAGTTTGATAATGAGCTTGGTGCACTGTTTGCGCAGTATGGCAATGCCACAATTGCGGATCTGATGAAGAAAAAATTCGAGGATCCGTCCGGAGGATATACGAAGCTTGATAAGATCGATCAGGTAAAGGTCACGGTGAAGGCAACCGATAAGCCGGAGACCATCGGTACCGACGGTGTGATTCATTACGTTGCTTCTGATACAATTCCCCAGTACGGAATAAATTCGGTGAATGTGTCGGTGGAACTGCAGTTCGAATTAAACGGCGCAAAGGCAGTGACGAAAAGCCGGTCTGTCATGGTCGGCTGGGATCAGAAGCATTTCGAGACAAAGATGCAGGAAGAGGCAAAAGCGCTTGACTGGGATAAGATCAAAGGCAGCAATGTCTCTGCAGATGAGGTTACGGAAAATCTGAATCTGGTGCGGTGTATGGGAAGCAGCGCGCAGCAGGTATGGTCGGAGATTGAGTGGACCAGCTCAGATGAATCGATCATCCGGTTTGAGAAGCCGTCCATTGATTCGATGATTTATCCGATGACAGGTGTGGTGACACGACCGGCAAAGGATACGAAGGTAACGCTGACAGCGACCTTTAAAGCGAACGGGATCATATTGAACAGCCGGCTGGAAAAGGTCGAAGATTTTGAAACCGTCACGAAGACCTTTGAGGTACTGGTGAAGGGAGAGCCAAAGACGGTTCTGACAGAGAAGGAGCTGCTGGCGCTTCTGGATACATATTATACGGCAGACCGCATTACAGACAGTGTTACGAAGGAAGTGGCAGATCTTGCGAACTGCAAGGGCGATCTTCAGCTTCCGAGATATACCAGGATTAAAGATGAGAAGGATGAATTTGTATTTAATAACAAGGAAATCACCGTCACCACAGATAATCCGGCGATTACGATTTCCGGATACCGCGCAGCGGTCGATCGCTTCAGCAAGGAGCTTACCGGTGATCTGATCGTGACGTTCACCCGTGACGGCGTGACAGCGGTAAAGAGGATTCCGGTGACCGTAGCAGAGCTGACGGAAGCGGAGCTGGAGAAGGATCTGGATGCAGAGCTTGCGATGATGGAGCAGGCGAAGCTGCACTATTTTGACGGAATCAATGACGGACAGTATGCCGATAAGGATTCCGTTACCGGTAATCTGCATGCATTTTCAGAAATGGTGCTGGATGAGAACAAAAAGCCGGTATGGATTTATGCAGTAAACCAGAAGAAGGGGAACGGTATCATTGCGGATGACTATCAGAAGGATCCGTGGATTATGGAAGGCCTTGGCTATAATAAGTTCAAGTCATCCAATCCGAATGTGATCGCTCATGAGAATCTGCTTGTGACACGCCAGAAGACCGATACGCAGGTGACGATCACGTCCTGGTTAAGCAGTGAGCGTTATGGAAGATTTGCAGAGAAATATCCGGAGAATGAAAAGCTTCAGAAGCTGTATCATCAGGAAATTTCGGTTACCGTTACGGTGCTCGGAACACAGGTGCCGCAGGAAGCTCTGCAGGAAGTGACCGATGAGGCGCAGAAGCTGGCAGACGGCATGACAGAGGGCAGCGCCCCGGGTGCTTATCCGGAGGGAACCAGGGCGGCACTGCAGGAAGCAATTACAAAGGCACAGGATGTGCTGAAAAATCCGGATGCGACCGAGCAGGAGGTACGCACTGCAATCCGGGAGCTGAAGGATGCACTGGAGCATGCAAAGGCGGCACAGAATGCGAAGACGGCAAACGTGACGGTTCGCATGAACGAGGAAAATGGCACACCGTCCGCGGCATACCGGATTACCGTAAAAGCGGATGATGCAACAGCCTATGGCTATAAAAAGCCGGAAGCACTGAAGAACGAGGTAACGGCAGCAGATGCGCTGTATGCGGCGCATGCAAAACGGTACGGTGACGCATTTGCAAAGGATCCGTCACATTATCTGGTGATTAACAGCAAGGGCATGATCAGTACCTTGTACGGAAAGAAGACCTCGAATCTCGGATATGCGGTCAATAATAAGTGGGTGGCAACCGGGGCAAATGAGACCGTGCTTGCAGATGGCGATACTTTCAGTATCTTCCTTTACAATGATCCATCCTACACAGACCGTTATTTCTATTTTTCCGAGCTTCCGTCCAAAGCACAGTCCGGTGCTGATTTCACAGTAAAGGTACGCAGTTATGGCTATGATGAAAGCTGGAACACTGTGGATCAGGCAGAAAATGGAAGTACGGTTGTGCTCAAAAATACGACAACCGGAGAGCGGACAGAGGCAGTGACGGATGAGACGGGTACCGCTGTGCTGCGGGCGCCGTCAGCAGGCACGTATCAGCTGTACGTTGATAAGACGCCGTATGCGTACTTTATCGCACCGATGGAGGAGCTGCAGATCGAACAGGGCGCAGAGCCGGTTCCGACTCCAACTCCGGAGCATACCCATGCATGGTCCGGCGTAATTACGACACCGGCAACCTGCACAACAAACGGTGTAAAGACATATACCTGCAGTGGCTGCAAGGAGACAAAGACCGAGGTGATTCCGGCGATGGGACACAGCTTTGGTGCATGGACAATCAGTTCACCGGCAACGGTATTCGCACCGGAGCAGCAGGAGCGCAGCTGTGCAGTATGCGGTACGAAGGAGACCCGCACAGGGGAAGGCGTCCTGACACCGACGATTCAGGTAAATGCGCAGAAGCTTCTGCTGAAGGTAAAGCAGAAGACGACGGCCTTCAAGGTAAGCGGACTCGCAGCCGGAGATTCCGTTGTATCGTATACATCAAGCAATACGAAGGTATTTACCGTATCGAAGAACGGTGCGCTGACGGCAGGCAAGAAGCCGGGCAAGGCAACGCTTACGATCACGCTTGCGAGCGGACTTGAAAAGAAAATCCCGGTTACGGTGCAGAAAGGCACGGTAACGACGACAAAGATCACCGGACTGAAGAAGAAGGTGACGTTAGAAAAAGGCAAGAAGCTGACATTAAAGCCGGCGCTGACCCCGATTACTTCCCAGCAGAAGTTTACGTACACCTCTTCAAACAAGAAGGTGGCGACCGTCAGCAAGAAGGGTGTGATCACAGCAAAGAAGTCCGGAACCGCGAAGATTACGGTGAAGTCGGGCAAGAAGAAATTTGTCGTGACCGTAACGGTACCGAAGACAAAAACGGAAAAGATCACCGGCGTACCGGAGACGATCAGCCTGAAGAAGGGGAAAACCTATACCTTAAAGGCAAAACGTTCCCCGAAGGGAAGCGAGGAGAAGCTGACCTACAGCTCTTCGAACAAAAAGATCGCAACTGTAAGCAAGAACGGCAAGATCAAGGGCGTAAAGAAGGGAACTGCAACGATCACGGTGAAATCCGGAAAGGTGACCGTGAAGTGTAAGGTGACAGTAAAATAAATATTGTTCCGTAAGGAAATATATAGGCCAACTGGAATTGGCGAGGACGGTGCTTCGATTCTGTGTAAAATGCAGAAGCGGGCACCGCCTTTTGTGACGTTTCACCATAAAAGTAAAATGGCGGCGAAGAGGCAGCAACAAGGGTATATCAAAATACAAGGAGGATATTTATGGAAACAAAGCGGAAAAAACGTCTCCTGAACGCAGTCATGGTCATCCTGATCCTGGTCATCGCGGCATGCGGAGTGCTTGCAGCAGGCAGTATCCGTGGCTGGTTCGATACTGGGACGGAAAGCTGGATCACAAGTGGACACATCAGCGGCGTAGCCAGCATCGAGCGGAACGGGATTGGCTACAGCCTGCAGGATGGACAGGGGATCAAAGAAGGAGATGTCATCGAGACAAAGCAGGGATCGACAGCATCTCTGCAGCTCGGCAAGTCCAATACAATCGTACTAAATGAAAATACGGAATTGACGGTTACATCAGCCGCGTCGGATGCCGTAGAGCTCTCAGTCGACAAGGGCGAGCTGTTTGCGGACATTCCAAAGGCTGGTAAATCATTTGTACTGAAGCTGGATGAGCATGAGGCAAAGATTGGCGACAGCGTATTTTCCGCGAGCGTCCAGACAGGCAGCGTGACGCTTGATGTCTATATGGGCGAGGATGATGCAACGGCTTCGGACGGTACAGCAGAGACCGTCGCATCCGGTGAGCGGCTGCAGATAAGCAAAAGTGAGGATGGCAACGTAGCTGCCTCCGTACAGAAGCTCAGTGCTGACGCGATGAATGAATTTGCGATCGTACAGGCACAAAAATGTGATAGCAAAAATGAACTGTGCTTTTCCGCAGCGGAGCTGCAGAAGGTGCTCGACGACCGCGCAGCAGAGAAGCAGGCAGCACTGGAAGCGAGCCTGAATGCGGAGAAGATTACGTTAGATGCAGCAAAGAAAGCGGAGGAGTCTGAGCAGAAATCAGAGTCGGGGACTGAGGCTTCTGCCGATGATTTGGCGCAGACAGGAGACGGACAGTCAGATGCTTCCGGCAGTGATCCGGCTGAAAATGGAAATTCAGTGGAGGAATACACCCAGCAGGACAACTCTGTATCACAAGGTGGAGAGGACGCAGGCTCCGATATATTGGAGTGTACGATCGAGATCCGCTGTGATACAATCCTTGACAACATGGAGAACCTGACCGCAGGTAAGGAGTCATATGTACCGGCCAACGGCTGCATCCTGAGCACGAGTACCGTAGAATTTGAAAAGGGAGAGACGGTCTATGACGTCTTATCCCGCGTCTGCTCTTACGCGGGCATCCAGATGGAAGCATCGTGGACTCCGCTTTACAACAGCTACTATGTCGAGGGCATCAACAACTTATATGAATTTGACTGTGGCAACCAGTCCGGCTGGGTGTACAAGGTAAACGGTTGGTTCCCGAACTATGGCTGTTCCGCTTACTATCTGGAGGATGGTGATACGATCGTCTGGACATATACGTGCAACGGTCTCGGTGCAGACGTCGGTGGCGGTATGGGCTGATGGAGGGCAGGTGAAAGAAATGAAGCAATATAAAGGACTATATCGGCTCTTAAATGTGACGATGGCATGCTCGCTGGCGGTTAGCCTGTCACTATATCCGGTGCAGGCAGAAGAAGAAGCGACACAGGTACAGAAAGAGGCGGCAGCACAGAGCGTACCAAAGGAGACACAGGCTCCGGTGCAGACAGAAGCAAAGGCGACAGAGACAGAAGCGGCTGTGAGGGCGGAAGAAGAAAAACAGACGTCCGGCATGGAAGCTGGCAGCGCATCGGCCGGGGAAGGCGCGCAGGATTCCTCTGTGGCTGATTTCGGAAAGGATAGAGCGACTGCAGGTACGGAACATGCGACCGAAGAAACGACGTCAGGTGAGCCTGCGGATCATGTCGGAACAGGTACAGAAAAAAGCTCCGAAGCGGCCTCTGAGACCGGGGCAGAGTCTTCCGGTCAGGATGTGACGGATAAGAAGGATACAGAAGCCGGGACTACCGAAACGGAGTCTGATTCAGAAAAAGGCACAGAAGCGGATGACAAAAAGAAGGATGAAGATAAAAAGAAGGATCAGGCTGGCGAGACAGACCCGGCGCTGACGCAAACACTTTCCTTTACCGTGGGCACAAAGGATGGCACAGCGCTTCCGGTTTCTGCGATCCGGACACCGGCGCAGATCACCTGTCAGGGTGCGACGCATCCGGTGGACTATGCGGACGGTATTTTTCAGGTGACAGTACCAAAGGGGACGGATGGCCTTCAGCTTTCCGTGCAGAAGACGGGAAATGACTGCGGGACGGGTCTGACGGATCTTTTATTCTTTGCACGTTGGGGTGGGTATTTTACAGAATCCAAAAACAAGTGGCAGCTCTGCCCGTACCTTTTGGATGGTGATACGGCACTCTACAGTGCGGCGCAGTTATCCGGCGTGGTCGTATATCCGCTGCAGCTGCAGGATGGTACCTGCACGCTCCCACTTGAAAAATTTATCTTCAAAGGATCCGAGATGAGCGTTGAGCAGCGCACGGTCTACGGTATCACCGATGAGGACGGGACGTATGCGGAGATCGCACTTGGTGTACTCGGCGCGGACGGGACGATGGTGGTACGCGCAGTGTTGCTTGTGAAGTTTGCTGAGGATAGCGACCGATCAGAAACGGATTCAAGCGAAGAAAAACCAGAATCATCTGAAAACAATTCCGATGAGAAAAAAACAGCAAAAGATCATGTAGAAGAATCTACGAACGAAAGCGAATCAGAATCTGAGACAGAAAGCGGGGCTGCATCCGCAATAGAGACGGAAACGGAGCTTTCTACAGAAGCTTCTTCGGAAGTCATCTCCGGTATCGCCCTCTATGCAGCTCCTGCACAGATTTCGGATGTCTACACCTCGACCGGGCAGGAGCTCGCCGGATCGGCGAAGCAGTCGATCCCGTCGATCGGCTCGATCAATGGGGAGTGGCAGATTTTAGGTCTTGCACGGAGCGGGCAGGAGGTCGACGCTTCAGTATACAGCCAGTATAAGGCAAATGTCATTCAGGAGGTAAAAGAGAGAAAGGGCATCCTCCATGAGAAAAAGTATACGGAATACTCCCGCGTCATCTTGGCTCTGACGGCACTTGGCGAGGATGTCACGAACATCGGCGGGTATAACCTGCTGGAACCATTATCGGACTTCGACCAGACAGTATGGCAGGGCGTGAACGGCGCGATGTTTGCTTTGATCGCATTTGATTCCCATAACTATGAGATCCCGACGGCGCCGGCCGGGAAGACACAGACGACGCGGCAGAACCTGATCCAGTACATTCTGGATCACCGCACACAGGATGGCGGCTGGGCGATGTCCGGCTCGGTGGCAGACCCGGATCTGACCGGCATGGGGATTCAGGCACTGGCTCCGTATTATGACAGCAATGCACAGGTAAAGACAGCGGTCGATACGGCGCTGCAGCGCCTTTCCGACCTTCAGCTCTCCGACGGCACGTATGCATCTGCCGGAGAGAGTACGGCGGAGAGCTGTTCGCAGGTCATCGTGGCACTCTCCTCCCTTGGGATCGATCCGAATACGGACAGCCGGTTTATCAAAAACGGCAAATCCGCTATGGATGGCCTGCTTTCATTTTCTGTCGCAGGCGGTGGATTCAGGCATTTATCCTCCGGTACGATAAATCAGATGGCAACGGAACAGGGCTACTATGCACTGACGGCTTATGAGCGGTACAAAAACGGGCAGAACCGGCTCTATGATATGACGGATGTGGCGGGGAAAATCGGACTATGACAAGACAGCAGAGGTGCAAAGGCTGATCAAGGCACTTCCGGCGGTATCGAAGCTGGCATATGAAAATGTTTCCTCCGTGCGCACAGCAGTGGCCCTTTACAATTCATTAAATGAGACACAGAAAGCCCTGGTTACATCAGAGGAAAAGGCGGCCTTGCAGCAGGCATCGGCAAAAGCTGATGAGCTTGAGGTGTCGCATGTAAAGGAGCTCATTTCTGCGATCGGGCAGGTGACGTTGGATAAAGATAAACAGATCACCGAGGCGAACACGGCCTACAATTCCTTAAGTGAGGAATTGAAAGCGAAGGTTGGCAATTACAGTGTGCTGGAAAAGGCGCTAAAGGAGCTGCAGAAGCTGAAAGCAGGCGCATCCGGCAGTGGTTCGGGCTCTGGATCCGGGACGGGCAATCCGGTGAAAAAACCATCCGGTTCCACGAAATCCATCAACCTCTCTTCCGGAAAGCGCGGCGGCACGGCAGCTTCGAAATCCGGTGGCAGTACTTCCACAAAGGCGGGCGGCACGTCCGCAAAAAAGAAAGGCGAGAGTGAGGCCGATGCAGAGGGCAAAGTTATTCAGCGCGAAGCTGGAAAACGCACCGGTGGCACTACAGCGGTCAATGCGGAAACGTCCACGGCCGGAACGGTATGGACAGTGGCTGCAAGGAAGGTAACATCAGAGATCGCGGATGTCCTGCACGGGACAAAGAAGCTAAAAAGGCTCCCGTCTTCCGCAGATGACTATTCGCAGGACCAGATCGCAGCCCTGACCGGCACCTATCAGGCTTATACGGCGTTGAGTGAAGAAGAGCAGAAGGCAGTACAGGAGTCCCCGCGCTATCCGAAGTTTGAGAAAGCCTTGGAGAGCCTTGGCACACGCTATCACTATGACGAATCGACTGGGACAGACCTGCGGGACAATGCAGATGATGCACTTCCATGGTATGTGCAGCTCTCGGTACGCCCACAGCTGCTCACAGAAGAACAGGAGCAGAAGATCAAGGAGGTACTCGGCGAAAAGAGCGAAATTTTTTCGATGAGTGAGATCAATTTTGTCAATACGCTTGACGGCGAGGGCTGGGAGCCGGAGCAGCTCGTAAAGGTAAAGCTGCCGATGGTGGATCTTGGCGACTATGAGACAGCGGTTGTCGTCCACCGGAAGGAGGATGGTTCTCTGGAATTCTTAGATGGAAAAATTTCCGGAAGTGACATTGTCTTCCAGGCATCGGAGTTTTCTGAGTATGGCATTGCGGGCATGATGGGTGATACGGCAAGCCTGCTGGATGCATCCGGGAAGGAAGAACGGAAGGTTCCGGTATGGCCGTTTGCAGCGGGCGGCGGTGCGGCTGCCTTCTGCCTGCTCATTCTGGTGCTGGTGCGGCGTGCGGAGAAGAAGCATGAATCGTGATGCATTTGCGGAATATCATCCGCTCATTAATTTTTTATTTTATATCGGGGCACTCGTCGGAGGGATGTTCTTTCTCCACCCGGCGTTTGTTCTGTGCGCTGTGTTTTTTGCGGCGCTGCACTACCGGATTGTGAAGGGGCGTGCTGCCTGGCATGTTTTATCCGGACTGCTTCCACTGTTTATATTCCTTGCGGTAGTGAATCCCGTCTTTAATACGTATGGGGATCGGGTGCTGTTTGTGTGGCACATCGGAAATCTGATCCCGGAACGCCCGTATACCATGGAGGCACTTTTGTACGGCATGGCGCTTGGAGGGATGTTTATCTCGGTGCTGCTCTGGTTTGCTTCCTACAATACGGAGATGACAGAGGATAAATTTTTATATCTGTTCGGGCGTTTTTCCCCGTCTGTTTCGCTCGTCCTGACGATGGTGCTGCGGCTCGTGCCAAATTACCAGAAAAAGGCCGGACAGCTTTTTGCTGCGCGCCGGGGTATCGGGAAAGGCACAAAGGAGGGCAAAACCACGGAACAGATCAGGCATGGTCTGATTGTGCTCTCGGCGCTGCTTTCATGGGCTTTGGAGGGCGGTATTGCGACGGCGGACAGTATGAGGAGCCGCGGCTACGGCTGTAGCAGGAAGCGGACGAGCTTTTCCATTTACCGGTTCGAGGTACGGGATCGTCTGATGCTTTGCGGGATGGCTGGGCTGCTTCTGGTGCTTGGCTTTTGTACATTACAGGGCGGCGCGCAGGCAGAATATACGCCGGGATTGTCAATCGCCGGGCCTGGTAATTTTTATACGATAGCGGGAGTTGCGGCGTATGCGCTGTTTCTTGCAATTCCGGCTGGGATCAATCTTACGGAGGAATTGAAATGGCACATTTTGAGATCAAAAATCTGAGCTTTTCCTACCCGACGGCGGGAGGCCGGAAAGCACTTGATGATATCAATCTGACGATCGAGCGCGGGCAGTACGTGACTTTTTGCGGGCGGAGCGGCTGTGGAAAGACAACGCTTCTGCGGCAGCTGAAAAGTGCGCTTGCCCCACACGGGAAGCGAACCGGGGAGATTCTTTTTGACGGGACTCCGATCGGGGATGTCGGGCTGCGTGAGCAAAGTGCCCGGATCGGCTATGTCATGCAGGATCCGGATAACCAGATCGTGACAGATAAGGTCTGGCATGAGCTGGCCTTCGGGCTGGAAAGCCTCGGCGTCGACCAGAAGACGATCCGTCTGCGGGTGGCAGAGATGGCGAGCTACTTTGGCATCCAGGGCTGGTTTCACAAAAAGGTGACGGAGTTATCCGGTGGACAAAAACAGCTTTTGAACCTCGCCTCGATCATGGCGATGCAGCCGGATGTACTTATCTTAGATGAGCCGACGAGCCAGCTCGACCCGATTGCGGCTTCGGACTTTTTGAATACGGTGCGAAAGATCAACCGGGAGCTGCGCACGACGGTCCTGATCACAGAGCATCGGCTGGAGGATATTTTTCATGCCTCGGATCGGGTGGTCATTATGGAGGACGGGAAAGTGCTCACGGCAGATGACCCACGGCAGGTAGGGGCATTTTTAAAGGAGAAGGACAGTCCGATTTTTGCGGCGATGCCGTCACCGGTGCAGATATACTACGGAGTGGTTGGATTGTCTGAAAATTCAACAGGAAGCTTCCGGAAGGCATATGCAGATACCTGCCCTCTGACCGTGCGTGAAGGCGCGGCATGGCTGGACACCCTTTTTGATGGCAGAAAACCGGAAAAGACAGTTATCGAGGATACCGATCCGGCACTTGCCGACCCAGAGGACATCGAAGATCCGGCGGTCTTTGTAAAAGAAACATGGTTCCGCTATGAAAAGGACACACCGGATGTCCTAAAGGGCGTGGTACTGCGCGTTCCACGAAAGACCCTGTTCGCCGTCGTAGGCGGGAACGGCACCGGAAAGTCTACGTTACTGAAAACGATCTGCAATACCTGTAAGCCATACCGTGGCAAGGTGCTGATTGATGGGAAGCCGGTTGGAAAATACAAGGACAGCGAGCTGTTCCGCCACAACCTGGCCCTCCTTCCGCAGGACCCGAAAAGCCTGTTTGTGAAAAAGACGGTACGGGAGGAGCTTCTGGAAATGCTGGAAAAGGGCGAGAGCGAGAGCCGGATCGACGAGATTGCGGCGTTATGTGAGATCACCCCATTACTTTCTCAGCATCCGTATGACTTATCTGGCGGCGAGCAGCAGCGGGCGGCGCTCGCAAAGGTGCTGCTCACAGACCCGAAGATTTTGCTTCTGGATGAGCCGACCAAAGGCATTGACAGTTTTTTCAAGCAGCAGTTTGCTGCAATTTTACAGAAACTGAAAGAGCGCGGTGTGACAATCATCATGGTCTCGCATGACGTGGAGTTCTGTGCAAAGTACGCGGATCTGGTGAGCATGTTCTTTGACGGCAGTGTCGTCACGACGAACACGCCGAATCAGTTCTTCTCGCGCAACAGCTTTTACACGACGGCAGCGAACCGGATGAGCCGGCATGTATTTGAAAATGCAGTAAATAATGAGGATGTGATAAAACTATGCAAAGAGAATCTGTAAATCAGAAACGGGGTGTATCCGCCCGGAACCGGGTCACGTGGCTGGCCGTGCTTATCGCCGCACCTGCCACACTGCTTGTCGCATGGCGGTTTGGCAACCGGAAATATTACTTAAGCAGCCTGCTGCTCATCGTCTATGCGATGCTTCCGTTTTTCGTGCGCTTTGAGCACAAAAAACCACAGGCGCGGGAGCTCGTGACGATCGCGGTCATGAGCGCGGTGGCCGTCGCCTCACGTGCGGCCTTTATCATGGTGCCGTTCTTTAAGCCGCTCACCGGTATCGTGATGATCACCGGCATGGCGCTCGGGCCGGAGGCGGGCTTTTTGACCGGGGCCATCAGCGGTTTTGTGAGCAACTTTATCTTCGGGCAAGGGCCGTGGACGCCGTGGCAGATGTTCGCCTTTGGCGTGGCAGGTTTCCTTGCAGGTGTGCTCGCAAAGAGGGGGTGGCTTACAGCGGAAAAGCGGCTTCCGGCAGGCCTTTTTGGCGGTCTTATGGTGCTCCTTTTGATCGGGCCGCTCCTGGACACATGCTCACTGTTTACGATGAGCACCGAGATCACGGCAGCCTCTGCGGCAGGTATCTATTTGGCCGGGCTTCCGGTCAATGCCGTGCATGCCTTTGCAACCTTCCTGACGGTTCTTTTCCTTGGAAAGCCGATTGAGGAAAAGTTGGACCGGATCAAAGTAAAATATGGAATGATGGACGGAAACGAAGATGAAATTTGACAGCTACCATCCAACGATTAATCTGATTTATTTCATGGCGGCGTTTGTTATGGTGATTGCCTTCCGACACCCGGCCTATCTGCTGATTTCCTACGTGGCGATCTTTTTGTATTCCATAAAGCTGCGTGGAAAGCGGGCGCTTGTGCTGGATCTTACACTGATCCCGCTGATTGCCGTCTATGCGTTTATTTATTCGTCGTACAATCATTTCGGGGTGACGAACCTCGGAGCGAATTTTATCGGTAACCAGATCACCTTGGAGTCGGTAGTATACGGATGTGTCATTGGGGTACGGATCGCTTCTGGCGTGATGCTGGCCTCCTGCATGTTTGTTATCGTATCGGCGGATAAGGTCGTGTACCTCTTCGGGCGGATTTCCCCGAAGCTCTCCTTGTTTCTCGCGATCCTGATGCGCGGCATCCCACGGATCGGGGAGCGGGGGAAACGTATTGAGCGGTCGCGGCGCGGCATCGGGAAGGGCTGCTTTCAGGGTAACATCCTGCAGCGGCTGCAGCATTTTTTTGCTTTTGTCTCTGTACTTATCACATGGACATTAGAAGACCTGATCGAGAGCGCGGCGTCGATGAAATGTCGTGGCTATTCATTAAAGGGACGGACGGCCTTTTCCATCTACCGTTTTGATAACCGGGACCGTAGCTTTGTGATTGCGGTGTTTGCCTGCCTGGTTCTGCAGTGGATGGCAGTCTTACTTGATCAGACTGACATCTATTACAATCCACGGATTATTCTGAACCGGATCACGCCGTTATCTTGGTTGTTTTATCTGTCCTACGCAGTTTTTCTGCTGCTGCCGATGGGACTGCAGATCGCAGGAGAAATAAGCTTTCGGAAAAAAGTAATGAAAGAAAACGCCACCTTCTTTTATTGCCCTCCCCCAAAAACCATGCTATGATAACAGGGGCAAAAGGTCATGCATTTTATAATCGGAACTGAAAGACGGGGGGATTGGATGAAAAAGTACATTATGGCGCTGGATGCCGGGACGACAAGCAATCGCTGTATCCTTTTTAACGCACAGGGCGAGATCTGCAGCATGGCGCAGCGGGAGTTCAAGCAGATATTTCCGAAGCCGGGCTGGGTGGAGCACGATGCGGATGAGATATGGGCCTGTCAGCTTGGTGTGGCGGTAGAGGCGATGAGCAAGATCGGCGCGGAAGCCTCGGATATTGCGGCGATCGGAATTACGAATCAGCGGGAGACGGCGATCGTCTGGGATAAACATACAGGCGAGCCGGTCTATCATGCGATCGTCTGGCAGTGTCGCCGGACATCAGAGTATTGTGATTCCTTAAAAGAAAAGGGGCTGACGGAGACATTCCGGGAAAAGACCGGACTGATCATTGACGCTTATTTTTCCGGGACAAAGGTTAAATGGATTCTGGATCACGTGCCGGGAGCGAGGGCACGCGCCGAACGGGGCGAGCTGCTGTTCGGAACGGTCGAGACATGGCTGATCTGGAAGCTGACAAAAGGGGCCGTGCATGTGACGGATTATTCGAATGCGGCGCGGACGATGCTGTTTAATATCAATACACTGGAGTGGGATGAGGAGATTTTAAGGGAGCTGGATATCCCTCGCTCCATGCTGCCGAAGGTGATGCCGTCAAGCTATGTATACGGGATGGCAGATTCTTCGTTTTTGGGCGGACCGATCCCGATCGCAGGTGCGGCAGGAGACCAGCAGTCAGCGCTGTTCGGTCAGCTCTGCTTTGTGCCGGGTGAGGCGAAAAATACATATGGCACAGGCTGCTTTCTTCTGATGAATACCGGAGAACGGCCGATCTTTTCTGAAAACGGACTTGTGACGACAATCGCATGGGGGATTGACGGGACCGTGACGTACGCGCTGGAAGGCTCTGTGTTTGTCGCGGGAGCTGCGATTCAGTGGCTGCGCGACGAGATGCGCCTGATTGATTCGGCAGAGGATTCGGAGTATATGGCACGGAAGGTGCCGGATACGAATGGCTGCTATGTCGTACCCGCATTTACGGGACTTGGTGCGCCGCACTGGGATCAGTATGCGCGCGGGACGATCGTCGGGATTACACGCGGTGTAAATAAATATCATATTATCCGGGCAACCCTGGAATCACTGGCGTATCAGGTGCAGGATGTACTCACAGCAATGAAGGCGGATTCCGGGATTGAGCTGTCGGCTCTGAAGGTGGACGGCGGCGCAAGTGCGAACAATTTTCTGATGCAGACGCAGGCAGATATGATAACGGTACCGGTCGAGCGGCCAAAATGCGTGGAGACGACTGCGATGGGTGCGGCATATCTGGCAGGTCTGGCAGTCGGGTACTGGGATAGTATGGACGAAATACGTAAGACGCGGGCAGTCGATCGGGTATTTACTCCGATGCTCGCAGAAGAGATGCGTCAGAAGAAGCTGCGCGGCTGGGAACGTGCGGTGAAGTATGCATATGGATGGGCGCGCGAGGAGTAGGGCATGAGGCAGACACAATGTATACGGTCTGTTCTGTTGGCAGAGTACTTGTTGTTTGCGAGAATAAAAATGGTCCGGAAGGGTTACGGGAAAATAAAAGAAATCATAGAAAGGAACTGTATTATATATGGAAGGAACAGGAAATAAAAATTATGATGTCATTATCGTAGGAGCTGGTCCCGGTGGTATTTTCAGCGCCTATGAGCTGATGAAAAAGAGCCCGGAGCTGAAGCTCGCTGTGTTTGAGTCCGGCTATCCGCTTGAGAAGCGGCGCTGCCCGATCGACGGGAAGAAGGTAAAGTCCTGCATCAAGTGTCCGACCTGTGCGATCATGAGCGGCTTTGGCGGTGCAGGCGCATTTTCTGATGGAAAATACAATATCACAAACGACTTCGGTGGTACGCTCTACGAGCATATCGGAAGAGAGGAAGCTATCGATCTGATGCACTACGTGGATGAGATCAATGTCAGTCACGGCGGGGAAGAGACGCGGATGTTTTCGACGGCAGGTACGAAGTTCAAGAAGCTCTGCATGCAGAACAAGCTGAAGCTGCTCGATGCATCGGTGCGTCACCTCGGCACGGATATCAATTATATCGTACTTGGAAATATGTATGAGGAAATGAAAGAGCACATGGACTTTTATTTCCGTACTCCGGTGGAGCATGTAGCGGTGACCGACGATGGTTACCGGGTTCTCTACGGAGCAGGCGAGTATGCAGACTGTAAAAAGTGCATTATCTCGGTAGGCAGAAGCGGAAGTAAATGGATGGAGCAGATATGTAATGAGCTGGAGATTCCTACCAAATCGAATCGCGTTGATCTGGGAGTCCGCGTCGAGCTTCCGGCAGTTATTTTCTCAGACCTGACCGATGAGCTGTATGAGAGTAAGATCGTGTACCGGACAGAGAAATTTGAGGATAACGTGCGGACATTCTGTATGAATCCGAATGGAATCGTCGTAAATGAAAATACAAACGGTATCGTCACAGTAAACGGTCACAGCTATGAAGGCTCCGATAAGCAGACGGAGAATACGAATTTTGCGTTGCTTGTGGCAAAGCATTTCTCAGAGCCGTTTAAGGACAGCAACGGATACGGTGAGAGCATCGCACGCCTTTCGAACATGCTTGGCGGCGGTGTCATCGTACAGCGGTTCGGCGATCTGGTCCGCGGCAGAAGAAGTAATGCGAAGCGAATCGCAGAGGGCATGGTACGCCCGACACTCGCAGCGACACCGGGTGACCTGAGTCTGGTGCTGCCAAAGCGAATTCTGGACGGAATTATCGAGATGATCTATGCGCTTGATAAGATCGCTCCGGGTACGGCAAATGATGACACGCTGCTCTACGGCGTGGAAGTAAAATTCTACAATATGGAAGTGGACATTGATGAGCATCTGGAGAGCCCGTACAAGGGACTCTATATTATCGGTGACGGAAGCGGCGTGACCCACTCTCTGTCCCATGCATCCGCGAGCGGCGTGTATGTGGCACGGCGGATCGCGCAGGAAAACTAATAAATAAGAAGACGAGGGACACAGCTGGTGGAAATCACCTATGAGCAGGAGCTGACAAAGATCCGGAGTCATCACAGGCCGCGCGAGCTCTCCGGCGGACAGCAGCAGCGCGTGGCGATTGCGAGGGCGCTTGTCGGGAATCCGGCGCTGCTGCTTGCAGATGAGCCGACCGGTGCGCTCGATCAGGCGAGCGGGAAAGAGGTGCTTAGACTGTTTCACCGGCTGCATGAGATGGGCAATACGATTGTCATGATCACGCATGATCTTTCCGTGGCACAGAATGCCGGGCGGATAGTGGAAATTGTGGATGGCAGGCTGCAAAGCCTTTCGTGAGCACGCGGCAGCACCGGAAGCATGCTCAAAAAGGATCGGAACTGCTCAGAAACTGCTCAGAAACTGTTCGGAAAATGACGGAAAGATGTCTGACAGGTTTTGGCAAAATATGTATGAAATCATAGCAAAATATAGATAAATAACGTGGAAACAGATGGCACACAATTGAGCATCTGGTTAAACCGACATAAATGATGAAATTTTGTCGATAGAAATTAGATATATTTACTCGACTTATACTTGACTTCCGTGCTCAGCAATGGTATCCTAGGCATAGAAAACCGAATTGGTATACAGGTGTCTGCACATCGGTGCAGGTGAAAAGGGAAACGGGTGAGAATCCCGTACAAGGCCGTTGCTGTGTTGGAGTAGCCGTTGCTTGGAAGTCATTAGGAGAGGTTCCTGAGAAGAGAAGCAGCTGTGTCGGATGCCAGAGTCAGAAGACCTGCCTGTATATAACGCACGTAAACAGCTCCCCGGGACCGGGAGTGTGCAGGGCAGCTGCTGCATGGCAGTAGCTTGCAGGAGCGTCTCATCAGGCGATCCGGTTTTATGTGTGCTCACAAGACGGCGATCACAGTATCACCTCTCTCTTATGTTTATTTAGCATCAGAGTACACATGGATCGGAGCCTGCCAGTTCAATTTATGTGTGTTCTGTAAGACTGGACAAAGTAGTCCGTGGTTATCCGAAGGCACCTTGATTGAACATCAGGTGCCTTCGGATTTTTCAGTTCTGTCAGACAGGACGTCCGTATTCCACAATCACATATGTATCCGCGTTCGCATATTACGCACATGAAGCCGCAATTTCTGCGGCTGTATTGCGTCTTGGGGCAGTCCGCGGATACATACTAAATGTCCGTATGATACGAACAGACAGGAGGATTTTCATGTATCAAGTAGAAGTACAGGTACAGACCCTGCGTGTTCCGGATTGGATTTCGCGCTATTGCCAGCCGGAGCGGTTTGTTCCGTTGTGCAGTGCATGTCCGCAGTACGGAAAGAACTGGGCCTGTCCGCCCGGTATGCCGCAGGTGGAGCGGATTGCAGGAGCTTATTCCTTTGTACAGGTGATCGGGCTGAAGGTTCTTTATGACGAGGCAGTCAGGATCGCGGCACTTACCTCGCCGGAGCGTACAGAGGAGATGCGCCGTAAGACATATGGAGCGGCGAAAAAGCAGATGCTGCATGCATTGCTTGCCCTGGAGGCAGAGTTTCCCGGTTCCATGACGATCATGGCCGGGGGCTGCGAGCTGTGTCCGCAGTGTGCCAGGGCAGAAGGAAAGCTATGCAGGCATCCAAAGAAGATGCGATTTTCTTATTCCGGTCTCGGATTTGATCTTGGCCGGATCGCCGAGGAGGTTCTCGGGATTCCGCTTCTGTGGCAGAAGCAGGGACTTCCGGAATACAATGTGGCGATTGCATCCTTCCTACATAATTAAAATTTTCAGAAAGGAGCACTTATGGAACAGTTTGGATTAAGGACCAGAATTATCATGGGTGATGGTCTGGATTCCCTCACAGCCGGCATGAAAAAAGCGTTTGTTGTCACAGACAGCTTTATGGCGCAGAGTGGAAAGGTGTCTTATGTGACAGATAAGCTGAACAGAGCAGGTGTGGAATGGCAGGTCTTTTCCGACATCGCTGGCGAGCCGGATATCGGAATGGTCACTGCCGGTACAGCAAAGATTACGGAGTTTGATCCGGATACGGTGATCTGCCTCGGCGGAGGAGCTGCTATTGATGCGGCAAAGGCCATTGTATTTATCGCGAAGAAGACGGGCAATACGAACAAGAATATCGAGTTTGTTGCGATTCCGACGACGAGTGGTACAGGCTCAGAGGTCAGCCGTTTTGCAGTCATCACCGATAAGACCAAAGGTATCAAGTACCCGCTGATTGATGACAGCCTGCTTCCGGATGTGGCAGTGCTTGATGCACAGCTCGTAATGAGTGCACCGCCTTCTGTGACTGCAGATACAGGAATTGATGTATTCACACATGCGGTAGAGGCATTTGTCTCCACAGGCAGAAATGATTTTTCCGATGCCTGCGCAGAAAAGGCAATCAAGCTGGTTAACCACTACCTCATGGCAGTCTATAAGAACCCGAATGATGCGAAGGCACGTCAGGGTATGCACAACGCGTCCTGCCTGGCAGGTGTTGCATTTTCAAATGCGGGCCTTGGGTTGAACCACGGTATGGCACACGCGATGGGAGGAAAATTCCACATCCCACACGGAAGGGCAAACGGTATCCTCCTTCCGTATGTCATGAGCTTTAATGCAGGCTGTGCAGAGCAGCTTACGCCGACGGCAAAGCGTTATGCACAGATTTCGAGACTGCTTCGTCTGGATACGAGCAGTGTTCGTCAGAGCGCACTGAACATGATCCGGACCGCACGTACCTTCATCAAGAAGATGAACATGCCGTGCACGATCGAGGCGGCGGGTGTGACAAAGGAACAGTTCGAGGCGGAACTCGACGAGATGGCAGCAGCAGCGCTTGCGGATCGCTGCACGGCTACGAATCCTCAGCCGGTGACGGTAGAGGACATCAAGGAAATTTACCGCAAGGCTTTTATAGGTAAGCTTCCGTAAATGGAGGACCTGAATGTCAGAGTTTGAAGGAAAAGAGCGAATCATACAGGAGTTCGTCCCTGGTAAGCAGGTGACGTTAGCGCATGTCATCGCCAGTCCGGATAAGGATCTGTATGGAAAGCTCGGACTGATTGATGCAGAGGGAGCGATCGGCATCATGACGATCACACCGAGTGAGGGCGCTATGATTGCCGCGGATATCGCGAGCAAATCCGCAGATATCAAGGTCGGGTTTGTAGACCGCTTTAATGGCTCTCTTGTCATTACCGGAGATGTCGCAGCTGTAGAGGTGGCGATCCGGGACGTGATGGCTGTACTCTGTGACCGGATGGGATTTGCAAAGGCACCGGTGACGAAAACATGAGCAATGAGACATCAAAGGAAGAAAAGAAAAAGCGCATCATTCTGATCGGCCGGTCGACCGCCGGGAAGACGACTCTGTGCCAGCGGATCAACAATGAGGAGCTTCACTACTACAAAACGCAGACGGTGCAGGTGATCAACAAAAATATGATCGATACACCGGGCGAGTATCTGGAGCGGAGAGGATTCCGTGGTGCACTGATTGTGACTTCCGCAGATGCGGATATTATCCTGATGGTACAGGATGCGACCGAGGGAGGGACGATGTTTCCTCCGCTGTTTTGCAGTATGTTTGCAGGTAAGCCGTGCGTGGGGATTATTACCAAGGCAGATCTGGCAGATGAAGAACAGATTGAGCGCGCAAAGAAGTATTTGAAGGATGCCGGAGCCGGTACCCTCTATGTGACCAGTGCGGTGACAGGAGAGGGAGTGGAACAGCTGGTTCGGGATCTGCACATCCTGTAGTAAGGCGTACCCGTTCATGGCCGGATGGGGCGCAGTCAGCCTGCTGTGCGGAAGCAGACAGACAAAGCGAATTACCGGGAGGCTGGAATGAGACAGGAAATAAAGAGTATAGGTATTGACATCGGTACTTCTACCACACAGCTGGTATTCAGCCGGATTGTTGTGGAAAATGTGGCGGGCAGCTATAATGTCCCGCGTGTATCGATTGTTGATAAAGAAGTAATATACCGTAGCAAGATTTATTTTACACCGCTTCGTTCCGCAACGGAGATTGACGCGGAGGCGGTAAAGAAGATTGTAAAAGACGAGTATGCAGCCGCAGGCATGACACCGGCGGATCTCTCGACCGGAGCAGTTATTATTACCGGTGAGACCGCACGGAAGCAGAATGCAAACGAGGTGCTTGAAGCACTCTCGGATTTTGCGGGAGATTTCGTGGTGGCGACGGCCGGTCCGGATCTGGAGTCTGTGCTGGCAGCCAGAGGTGCCGGTACGGATACTATTTCCGAGGAACACCGCACTGCGGTGGCGAATCTGGATGTCGGAGGCGGCACGACGAACATTGCTGTCTATCAGAAGGGCACACTCCGCGGCGTCTGCTGTCTGGATATCGGCGGTCGTCTGATCAAGATCGCAGACGGGAAGATTTCGTACATCTTCCATAAGACAAAGAAGCTTGCCGAGGATCACGGAATCGCGATTGCGGTCGGCGACCGTGCAGACGAGGATAAGCTGTACAGGATCTGCTGCCTGATGGCAGATGAGCTTGCCAAATCACTTCACCTGCTTCCGGCAGATGAGGCACATAAGGCATTGTATACGAATGACGGTGCCATGCTCCCGCAAGAGCCTAAACTGCTCGCTGTGACGTATTCCGGCGGCGTGGCCGACTGTGTCTATAATGCCGAGGATGCCGATCCGTTCCGATATGGAGACATCGGCGTACTGCTTGGCAGGGCGATACGTGCACAGAAGGAGCTTTCCGGACTGACCCTGTACCGGGCGAAGGAGACGATCCGCGCCACAGTAGTCGGAGCCGGAACGCATGCCACAGACGTAAGCGGAAGTACGATTCGCTACGACAAAAGTTATCTTCCGATTAAGAACATTCCGGTCCTTAAGGTATCTGCCGTGGACGAGGAAGATCTTAATACATTTGAAGAGGCGATTAAATCGCAACTTCCGATGTTCCGTTCCGAAGGGAAGCTGGAGCATGTGGCGATTGCCTTTTTAGGTCAGAAGCGTACCAGCTTTAAGGGAATCCAGGAGTTGGCTGATGCGATTATAAAAGGAGCTGAGGAGGTGATTGAGAGTGAGTATCCGCTGATCGTAGTTGTGGAGAACGACATCGGAAAAGTGCTCGGAAATGCGCTCAATGTAAAGCTGCATCACGAGAAGCCGGTCATCTGTATCGATCGGATCCACACATCGAGCGGAGACTATCTCGACATCGGAGAGCCGCTTGTCGGAGGACAGGTGCTTCCGGTTGTCAACAAAACGTTGGTGTTTAATACATAGAAAGAGGTGATATTGAATGATTTTAAAGACAAAGCTGTTCGGCCATGTATATGAATTCAAATCAGTAAGAGAAGTAATGGCTAAGGCAAACGAGGAAAAATCAGGCGATAAACTGGCAGGTATCGCCGCAGAAACTGCAGAGGAAAGAGTAGCAGCAAAATATGTTCTTTCAAATCTGACGCTGAATGATCTGAGAAACAATCCGGCGGTTCCGTATGAAGAGGATGAGGTTACCAGAATCATTCAGGATGATGTAAATGAGCAGATCTTCAATACTATGAAGAACTGGACTGTAGCAGAGTTCCGTGAGTGGCTGCTGGATGTCTCCACAACACCGGAGATGATCCGCAGAGCATCCAAGGGTATTACATCTGAGATCGTTGCAGGTGTCTGCAAGCTCATGAGCAATCTGGACCTGATCTACGCGGCAAAGAAGATGCGCGTATCCGCACATTGTAATACAACGATCGGCCTTCCGGGAACATTCTCTTCCCGTCTGCAGCCGAACCACACAACTGACGATCCGAAGGGTATCATCGCTTCTGTTATGGAAGGTCTTTCCCTGGGCTGCGGCGACGCAGTTATCGGTCTGAACCCGGTAGACGACTCTGTAGAGAGCGTTGCACGTATCCTGAAGATGTTTGACGAGTTTAAGAACAAGTGGGAAGTTCCGACACAGATCTGTGTACTGGCACACGTTACCACGCAGACAGAGGCAGCTCAGCGTTTCGGTGCTCCGCTTGACCTGATGTTCCAGTCCATCGCCGGTTCCCAGAAGGGTAATGAGGCATTCGGACTGACTGCAGCGATGCTGGAGGAAGGCCGTCAGACAATGCTGACCAATTCCACCGCTACCGGCCCGAACGTTATGTACTTCGAGACCGGCCAGGGATCTGAGCTTTCATCTGAAGCACACAACGGATGGGATCAGGTTACCATGGAGGCAAGATGCTATGGCTTTGCTAAGCGTTTCCAGCCGTTCCTTGTAAATACAGTAGTAGGATTCATCGGACCGGAGTATCTGTACGATTCCAAGCAGGTTACCCGTGCAGGTCTTGAGGACCACTTCATGGGCAAGCTGACCGGTGTTCCGATGGGATGTGACGCATGCTACACGAACCACATGAAGGCAGACCAGAATGATATCGAGAACCTGGCAACTCTGCTCGTAGCTGCAGGCTGCAACTACATCATGGGCGTTCCGGAAGGCGATGACTGTATGCTGATGTATCAGTGTACCGGATATCATGAGGCAGCAGCTCTTCGTGAGGTATTTGGTCTTCGTCCGATCAAGGAGTTCGACCAGTGGCTCGAGAAGATGGGCTTCTCAGAGAATGGTAAACTGACCAAGCTTGCAGGCGACGCGTCTGTATTCATGAGATAAGGAAGGAGGGGACAGTTCCATGGAAGCAAAGGATTTAAAAGCAATTATCGAGCAGGTATTACAGGAAATGAATGTTTCCTCAGACGAAAAGACAACGGCTGCAGTAGCAGCAGCGACAGAGGCAGCAGCTCCGAAGGCAGTAGCATCTGAGGGCATCAGCCTGAAGATCCCGAAGAAGGGTGTAGAGCTTGAGCCGTCCGTAATCGAAGACGGATGCCTGCAGGATATCACAGAGATCGACATCCGCAAGCAGTACCTTGTAGAGAATCCGGTAAACGGAGAGGCGTATGCAGAGCAGAAGATGCTCGCACCGTGCCGTCTTGGTATCGGAAAAGCAGGCGCAAGATATAAGACACTCCCGCAGCTGGAGTTCCGTGCAGCACACTCTGCAGCACAGGATGCAGTCTTCAATGACGTAGATGAAGAGTTTGTAAAGGATCAGGGCCTTTTCATCGTACAGACACAGTGCGACAGCAAGGATACGTATCTGACCCGTCCGGATCTTGGACGTAAGCTCTCTCCGGAAGCAGTTGAGACGATCAAAGAGAAATGCAAGAAGAACCCGACCGTACAGATCTACGTTGCAGACGGACTTTCCTCCGCAGCAGTGGCAGCAAACATCGGTGACCTTCTCCCGGCTATTCTGCAGGGTCTTGACAGCTACAAGATCGATTACGGCACACCGTTCTTCGTAAAATACGGCCGTGTAGCAGTCGAGGATGAAATCAGCGAAATTACAGGTGCAGATGTTGTATGCACACTGATCGGTGAGAGACCGGGTCTGATTACCGCAACATCCATGTCCGCATACATCGCTTACAAGGCTACCGTTGGTATGCCGGAGGCAAGACGTACCGTACTTTCCAATATCCACAGCGCAGGAACCGTTCCGGCAGAGGCTGGTGCACACATTGCAGAGATCATCAAGATCATGCTTGAGCGCAAGGTCAGCGGAACAGAACTGAAGCTTTGATTTAAAGTTAAAAGGAGGTTTTTATCATGAAAAGAGATCCGTTACCGGCAAAGGTCCTGGCGACCCGCCTGATCCCGAATGTATCTGCAGACATGGCAAAACAGCTGAATCTGAAGCCGGAGCACAAGTCCCTGGCTCTGCTCACCGCTGACTGCGATGATGTTACCTATACTGCACTTGACGAGGCTACCAAGAAGGCTGACTGCGAAGTTGTTTACGCGAAGAGCTTTTACGCCGGCGCAGCAAATGCAAACACAAAGCTTGCCGGTGAGATCATTGGTATCCTGGCAGCTCCGAACCCGGCTGAAGCAAAGGCTGGTCTTGAGGCAGCTGTTGATATGATCGAGAATGTATGCCACTTCGTTTCTGCAAACGAGGATGATACCATCTGCTACTATGCACACTGCATTTCCAGAACAGGTTCTTACCTGTCTGAGGGCTGCGGAATCAAGGAAGGCGAGGCTATCGCATACCTGATCGCACCGCCGCTTGAGGCAATGTTCGGCGTCGATGCTGCACTGAAGGCAGCAGACGTAAAATGCTGTGTACTGTATGCTCCGCCTTCAGAGACCAACTTTGGCGGCGCGCTTCTGACCGGTAGCCAGAGTGCCTGCAAGGCTGCATGCGATGCATTTGCATATGCAGTAGAGGCCGTTGCTGACCGTCCGATCGAGTAAGCTTCGGAGAACATAACGGAGGCTTTATAGTATGAACGCATTAGGCATGATTGAAACCCGTGGCCTGGTAGCCGCCATTGAGGCGGCGGATGCCATGGTAAAGGCGGCAAATGTCACCCTGACCCGCAAAGAAGAGGTCGGTGGCGGCCTGGTGACAGTCATGGTCCGCGGCGACGTAGGCGCTGTGAAGGCAGCGGTCGATGCAGGAGCGGCGGCAGCGGAACGGGTCGGAGAGCTGATTTCCATCCATGTGATCCCAAGACCACATGAAGAGCTGGAATGGATTCTGACAGACCCGGATCCCGGCGCAGCTCCAAAAGCCCCCGAAGATGATTCTGACGCGGAGGAAGAAGAGCCCGTACAGACAGAGCAGGCAGCAGCTGAAGCCAAAAAGACGGAAGTCACCATAGAAGAAGCTGCAGCTGTGCCGGAGCATGAGGCGTCAGAGAAAGTAAAGGAGACAGGCACGGAGGTTCCGGAGGAAACAGAAGCAGCCAAACCGGAAGAGACCAGGGCCAGCGAAGAGCAGCCGGAGGAATCAGGGGAAGCAGAAGCATCTCCCGTGGAGCCTGCGGAAGCACTCAATGAGCCGGAAGTGACGGTGGAAGCTGTACCGGGAAAGATCCCGGCCAAAGTTTATAAGCCTGGCTTTCTTTCCTCCATGTCCGTTGTAAAGCTTCGGGAGCTTGCACGGAAGCTTGGAGTGGATAATATGACAAAATCAGATATCCGCTTCGCGAAGAAGCAGGAGCTTATTGAAAAGATCCTGGATTTTCAGGCGAGACAGTGACAGACAACAGGTTATGACAGAATGAATTAGAACAGGAGAATAGGCCATTATGAAATTGATAGACAAAGATCTAATGTCCATGCAGGAAGTTCGTGAGTTGGTAGAATCTGCCAAAGAAGCTCAGCGGGAACTTGCCCGTATGGATCAGGCCCAGGTCGATCGGATCGTCAAGTCAATCGCAGATGCAGGCGTGAGAAACGCAAAGCGCCTTGCACAGATGGCTCAGGAGGACACCGGATTTGGTGTGGTCAGCGATAAGGTTGTAAAGAACGTATTCGCGAGCCGCGGCGTCTATGAGCATATCAAAGATATGAAGACGATTGGTGAGATCGAGCGGGACGATGCGAAGGGACTTCGCAAGATTGCAGTTCCGGTAGGAGTTATCGCAGGACTGATCCCGTCCACGAACCCGACCTCCACTGCATTTTATAAATCAGAAATCGCAATCAAGTCAGGAAACGCAATTGTATTTTCCCCGCATCCGACCGCACTGCGCGCTATCATGGAGACCGTAAAGGTCATCCGTCAGGCGATCGCAGAGGCTGGTGCCAATGAAAATCTCGTATCCTGCATCAGCATCCCGACCATGGAGGCGACCAGCACCCTGATGCACCACAGAGACATCGCTCTGATCCTTGCAACAGGCGGTTCCGCAATGGTAAAGGCAGCATATTCATCCGGAACACCGGCAATCGGTGTAGGACCGGGAAATGGTCCGGCATATCTGGAGAAGACCTGCGACCTTCCTCTGGCAGTAAAGCGGATCATGGATTCTGAGACCTTTGATAATGGTACGATCTGTGCTTCCGAGCAGTCTATCATCTGTGATGAGGACATGGCAGAGGCAGTACAGGCAGAGATGGAGCGCCAGGGCGCATATTTCCTCGACGAACAGGAGAGAGAGCAGCTCGGTCGCTTTATCCTTCGGGCAAACGGCACGATGAATCCGGAGATCGTAGGTAAGAGCGTAAAAACGATCGCATCGCTGGCTCACCTGGATAAGGTACCGGCAGACGCGAGAGTACTTGTTGCAAAGGAGACCGGCGTAGGCCGTGGCCATCCATATTCCAACGAGAAGCTTGGACCGATCATGGGCTTCTATACAGGTAAAGATTACATCGACGTATGCGAGAAGGTCTGCACCATTCTTTATTATGAGGGCGCAGGACACACATTCTCCATGCATACCAAGGATGATAAGATGGTGGATTACTTCGCAAAGCGCGTACCGGCATCCCGTATTATGGTAAATACCCCAAGCGCACTTGGCGGAATCGGAGCTACCACGAACCTTCAGCCGGCATTGACTCTTGGCTGCGGCGCAGTAGGCGGAAGTGCTACCTCTGAAAACGTAGGACCGCTTCAGTTGCTGAACTACCGTTATGTCGCATATGGTCAGAGAGAGCTTGAAGATATCAAGGCACAGATCCCGGATTGCACCGACGGTGTATGCAAAGAGACGATGGATCTGAGCGAGATCGACGTAGACGAGATCGTAAAGAGCGTAATTTCAAGATTACGTAATTATTAATGCAGGACGTTCACCGGCGCAGTCTCAAAGAGGCTGTCCGGTGAAGACAGAAATCAGCGGATTTCGAATCCTAATATATAAGAAGGGAGACCATGAATATGGCTATCACACAGGCACTTGGAATGATCGAGACAAAGGGACTGGTTGCTTCCATCGAGGCAGCAGATGCAATGGTAAAGGCAGCAAATGTTACTCTGATCGGTAAAGAGCACGTAGGCGGCGGACTGGTTACCGTTATGGTACGCGGCGACGTAGGAGCAGTAAAGGCAGCAACGGATGCAGGAGCAGCAGCAGCAGAGCGCGTAGGCGAGCTGATCTCCGTACACGTAATCCCGAGACCGCATGAGGAAGTAGAGTACATTCTTCCGAAGATTAACGTTCAGGAATAATCAATCATAAGAATAACAGGCGCACAGCGCAGAAATGAGGTTTAATATGGCTATCACACAGGCACTTGGAATGATCGAGACAAAGGGACTGGTTGCTTCCATCGAGGCAGCAGATGCAATGGTAAAGGCAGCAAATGTTACTCTGATCGGTAAAGAGCACGTAGGCGGCGGACTGGTTACCGTTATGGTACGCGGCGACGTAGGAGCAGTAAAGGCAGCAACGGATGCAGGAGCAGCAGCAGCAGAGCGCGTAGGTGAGCTGATCTCCGTACACGTAATCCCGAGACCGCACGAAGAGGTAGAGTACATCCTTCCGTCTGTAAACAAATAATAAGTCGCTGACTTGTCAATGACCTACGGGAGGAGGGATAATACGTGAGAGCAATCACGGAAGATTTCCTTCGCTATGAACTTCGAAGCAGCCAGCCGGAGGTGTATGTGATCCCCCAGGGAAAGATTCTCACACCGGCAGCCCGGGAATACCTTCAGCAGCGTAAGATCCGCGTCGAAAAGGAAGGCGGATATACCTATACGCATCAGCTGAAGGCGCCGGTACAGAAGGCTGAGGAACCGGCGCCGGAAGAGAAAAAGGAGGCGCCCAAGAAGCCGGAGCCGACAGGCCGTCCGCATGTTGTGGCGACTGAGGTTCCGCCGCCGGAGGAAGTAGAGATCCCGGTGCAGGTAACTGTACCGAAACCCAAATATGTGGATTATGAGACAAATGCATATTATTATGAAAAGCCGGAGCACATGACTCAGCTCTTTGGAAACAAGCTGGTATGCAAGGATCATCCTCGTATCCTGTTCCGCGGCAAGCTGGATGCACTTCAGGCTGACGTGGTACTGGCGCAGGCGATGATCCAGGCAGCCGGCGGCAGCACAACACTCCTGAATGATCTCGGAGATATTCTGAAGGATTTGCGGGAAATGATGAAATGTGAGGTGCTGGACGAAGAGATGAAGGTGGATGCGGTCATCGGCCTGACCCACGAAGAGCTTCGTGCACAGTCTCATAACCCAATGAAGTATTACAATATCAAGCAGATGGTTCTGCCGGATTATACAATGGGTACCGAGTATGCGATGCTGAACAAGCTGCGTACCTCAATCCGTGAGACGGAGGTGGCTGCATGCCAGGCCTTCCATGACGGGAAGAAGTATATCCGGACAGATATCATAGAAGAGCTGAATCGCTTATCCAGTGCACTGCACATCATGATGTGCCGTCATCTGGCAGGCTGGTACAGCGAAGACGGAGGAAATGAATGAGAGATCTGACAGCAGCTGTTGTGGATGCCGTCCATATGGCTGGATTTGTGGAAATTGAGGTATCGGCCAAACACGTACACCTTACACAGGAAGATGTGGAGGTACTGTTTGGAAAAGGTGCAAAGCTCGAGCCGAAGCGCCCGTTATCCCAGCCTGGCCAGTTCCTCTCCGAGCAGCGCGTGACGCTGATCGGGCCAAAGAAGAGCATGGAGCGGGTAGCGGTATTAGGACCGGTTCGCAGTGCCACACAGGTAGAACTCTCAAAGAGCGATTGTGTGGCCCTTGGAGTCACAGCACCGGTAAGGGAATCCGGCGACATCGCCGGTTCCGGCTCGATCACGATTCAGGGTCCATGCGGGACACTGGAAGTGAAGGAAGGAGTGATCATCGCCCATAACCACATTCATGTCACAGAAGCAGATTCTGTGAAAATGAACCTGAAGGATAAGGAGCGTGTCGCGGTAGAAGTATTCAGCGACCGTCCGGTGATCTTCAATGATGTAATCATCCGCGTCAGCAAGAATTTTTCCTGCCGGATGCACATCGATTTCGATGAGGCAAATGCCGCTTCGGTAAGTGGTTTTACACTGGGACGGATCATCCGCAAGATTGAGACCGAAGGTGTAGGGCGAAGCAAATAAACAAAAGGAGTTAAGGATATATGATGGATTTGCAGCGTGTCAATGCGTATATGAGCAAGGTGGAGGAGTCCGAGAAGAAGGTACTTCCTCACGAAGGAAAACGCCTCAAGACCGGTCTGGATCTGGGAACTGCCTATATTGTACTTGTAGTACTGGATGAAAATGACCAGCCGGTGGCCTGTGAAAAGCAGGCGGCGAGTGTGCTTCGAGATGGTGTAGTTGTAGATTACAGCGGGGCATGCAGGATTGTCCGGGAACTGAAGGAAAAGCTGGAGGAGCGTCTGGGCGAGGAGCTCATTGATTGTGCCATTGCCATGCCTGCAGGAACGGAATCCAGCACGCGGACACACCAGTATGTAGCGGAGTCCGCCGGCTTTGAGGTAACAAATGTCGTTGATGAGCCGACCGCTGCAAATGCCATCTATCAGATTTCGGACGGAGTTGTCGTCGATATCGGCGGCGGTACGACCGGACTTGCGATCCTCCACGACGGGAAGGTCGTACAGATCGAGGATGAGCCGACCGGCGGTACGCACCTCTCACTGGTGCTGGCCGGGAACTATCATGTATCCTTTGCAGAAGCAGAAGCAATCAAGCAGGATTATGCCAGACATAAAGAGATCCTTCCGGTCGTGCGGCCGGTGATCGAGAAGATGGCAACGATCGTCCGCAAATATGTCGATCCGTCAAAGATCGATACGATTTATCTTTGCGGCGGTACGACCTGTCTGACCGGGATTGAGGGAATCTTTGAGAAGGTCACCGGTATCCATACGGTCAAGCCGGCGAACCCGTTTCTGGTAACACCGGCTGGAATTGCGAGAAATTGTATCCTTTCTGAAGGGTAATTCAGAAGAAAGGAGAAATGGTGGAAAGAAATGAAATGGTTGAGCAGATTCTTTCCCGTGTGATGGAAAAGCTGGCAGCGGCCGGTGAGACCGTCACCGAGACAGAACTGATGCAGTCGCTTGCATCAGCTGCTGCACCGCTTCCGGGTCTGCTGGTTCTGACGCAGGAGCATGGCACAGACTGCCATAAGCTGCTGGAGAGTCCGCGGATTAAGGAAAAGTACCGTACCGGCTGTGCCCTTCTGAATGAAGGCGAGACGACCTTGGACGGGATAGAGGCAGTAGTTCTGTTTAATCTGACGACAGAAGCGATGTGCAAGCTGGCATCCGGTATTACCGACACGTCATATACAAAGCTTGCAGCGCAGGCACTTCTCATGGGGAAAAAGCTTTACGTGCCAAGAGAAGAGGTGGAGCTTTACAAGTATCCGGTAGGTGGGCTTGGCTCCTACCAGTGCATGCTGCAGGCACAGCTGACAAAGCTTGTATCCTTCGGACTGAAGATCTGCCCGCTGGCAGAGCTGGAGGACTGCATTTTAGGAGAGAACTCCTGCGAAGCAGCACCGGAGCAGCAAAAGGAAGAGGCAGGCGGCGCAGATACATGCGGCGAGAAGGTGACGGCGCAGGAGACGGCGCCTGAGGCACCGGAAGCAGCGCCGGCACCGGCGGAAGAACCGGAACCGGAAAAAGAAATCACATTTTCCAAAAAAGTGATTACCGAGCGTGATATCATTGAAGCTAATCGCGACGGTGTAAAAGTAATTCGTATAACAGAAAGAAATATTTTAACTGCACTTGCAAAAGATGCAGCATCAGCAAGAAATATTCGACTGGTTCGTGAGTAATGAGCGACAGGGCAGCTTGCGTATCACTCACAGCAGTCCGATGGAACCCGTCAGATGGTGAGTGATACAAGAGCAAAGGAGAATAAATATGCAGGTTGCAAAGGTGATAGGAAATATTTGGGCGACAAGAAAAGAGGAGAAGCTCTCAGGACTGAAGCTGCTCCTTGTAAAGCCACTCGATGTACTGGATGAAACAGTAGACAAATCACCCTTGGTTGCCGCTGATACGATCGGAGCCGGAGTCGGTGAGACCGTTATTATTGTAGGCGGAAGCTCTGCGAGAAATGCAGCCGGTGACGTATCCATTCCGGTGGATGCGACGGTAGTAGGAATCGTGGATGATCTGGAGATTGACCGGTCGGTTCTTTGACCTGAATCATGAGAGAAAAGAGGGTTGCCAATGAACCTGATAGAAATGGTAAAGGCTGCAGGAGTTGTGGGCGCCGGAGGCGCCGGCTTCCCGACCCATGTGAAGCTGAATACAAACGTAGAATATTTTATTGTGAATGCCGCTGAGTGTGAGCCGCTGATCGAGACAGACAAATACCTGTGCCGCACATTTGCAGACCGGATTATCCGCACGATTCCGCAGATCGCAGAGGCGATCGGCGCTTCGAAGAAGGTTATTGCCTTAAAGGGTGCATATGAAAAAGAAATTGCAGCACTTAAGGTGGCGATCCGTGAGCAGAACAGCGACGTGGAGATCTTTGAGCTTGGATATTTTTATCCGGCAGGCGATGAGCAGACACTGATTCAGCAGGTAACAGGCAGATGCGTACCGGAGCGGGGGCTTCCATCCGATGTTGGATGTGTAGTTGATAATGTGGGCACGGTACTGAACATTGCAGATGCTCTGGAAGGAAAGGCTGTCACAGAGAAATATCTTTCCGTAGTCGGAGAGGTAGAGCATCCCATCCAGCTGCGCGTACCGATCGGCACTCCGGTGCTGGAGTGTGTAAAGGCAGCGCACCCGACCGTTTCGGATTTCGCACTGATTATGGGCGGACCGATGATGGGAAAGCAGCTGACCGAACAGGCGGCGATGGAGCAGGCAGTGGTGACCAAGACGACCGGTAACATTCTGGTACTTCCGAAGGATCATTATCTGTTCCGGAAGGCATCCCTTCCGATGGAGACGGTTCGGAAACAGACCAAGAGTGCCTGTCTTCAGTGCAAAATGTGTACAGAGCTTTGTCCGAGATATCTGATCGGTCATCAGATCCATCCGAATTTGATGATGCGCGGGCTGTGGCTTGAACCGACGATCACGGACAATGAAGAGTATCTGCGCATGTACGGAGAGGCAGCGAACTGCTGCAGCTGCGGCGTGTGTGAGATGTTCGCCTGTCCCATGGGGCTTTCTCCGCGTAAGGTCAACGATTATTTCAAAGCGGAGTTTCGAAAGAGAGGCATTCAGGTGCCGAAGAACCCGGAGGCTCACGCAAGAGAGTTCGTGCAGGAGCGGAAGACCCCGACGAACCGTCTGGTGGCAAGGCTGAATTTAAGCCAGTATTATGGAAAACATCCGAAGACATGCGAGGAACTGACAGTGGATACCGTATTTATCCCGTTTTCACAGCACATCGGGCGACCGGCAGTCGCTGTGAAACAGGCAGGAGAGACCGTTGCAAAGGGTGAGCTCATCGCAGCCGCTGCAGAAGGGCTTTCTGCCAACATTCATTCCAGCGTAGATGGAGTGATCGAAGAGATTACGGATAAAGGTGCACGCATAACGTGCAGAAAGGAGTGAGGATATGGGCCTGGCAATTGGTATGGTGGAGCTGAACAGCATCGCCAGAGGCATTGAGACCTGTGATTATATGGTCAAGGCAGCACAGATTCAATTACTCCGTTCGTCCACAGTATGTCCCGGAAAGTATCTGATCCTGATCGGAGGAGAAACGGGAGATGTCCGTGCATCCATGAAAGAGGGAATGCTTCGGGGCGGAGAATGTGTCGTAGACACACTTATGCTTCCGAACGTACATCCGTCGCTGATTCCTGCTATGAGCGGGACTACACAGGTACCGGGGTACGGAGCAGTCGGTGTACTGGAGTTTTTCTCAGTGGCATCCGCGATCACAGCGGCAGACGTGGCAGCGAAGGCTGCAAATGTGACGCTGCTGGAGGTACATATTGGCTACGCCATCGGAGGAAAGGGTTATGTCACCCTGACAGGTGATGTGGGAGCGGTGAAGGCAGCAGTAGAAGCAGCTTCCCGCGGCAGCGAGCTGTTGGTAGGCACCACAGTGATCCCGCGTCCGTCCAAGACATTATTCAATTCGCTGCTTTAAAACTGAATAGAAAAAAACGTGACTGAGTAATCCTGCAAAATGAGGGACATAAGTGTGGGGTTCAGGGAAAGGAGCAACAATGAGCGTATTTACAAACAGCATTTCAGACTGGGTGCACAATATCTCAATTAACTCTGTCATTATGATGATCATGATGATCTTCATGCTGGTAGGAGCAATTGACAAGATTCGTGGAAACAAAAAGGGTTACGGTGAGAAGTTCGAAGAGGGCTTCAACGCGATTGGACCGCTGGCGATCTCCATGGCCGGAGTAGTAGCAGCAGCACCGGTACTCGCAACGATCTTAGGACCGGTTATTAAGCCGATCTACAATTTATTCGGTGCAGATTCTTCCATGTTCGCAACAACACTGCTTGCATGTGACATGGGCGGTTACCCGCTGGCAATGGAGCTGGCAGGCGACAATGTGGCAATCGGTAAATTCGCAGGACTGATCCTCGGAACCATGATGGGACCGACAATCGTATTTACAATTCCGGTAGCACTTGGAATTATCTCCAAGGACGACCGTTCATATCTGGGCGCAGGTGTTCTGGCTGGTCTGATTACCGTTCCGATCGGATGTATCGTTGGTGGTGTGGCAATGAGCGCAATGACCGAGTATAAGATTGGTGTAGGAACCATTCTTCAGAACCTGATTCCGGTTATCATTATCGCAGCTCTGATCGTTATCGGTCTGTGGTTCGCACCGGCAAAGATGATCAACGGCTTCAATGTATTTGGTACAGGCGTTACAGTTGTTATTACCGTTTTCACAGCAATCGCAGTATTCGAGCAGATCACAGGAATCATGTTCCCGCTGTTCGACGTAATGGCAATAAAGGATGAAGTGACAGGTCTTTCTCCTCTTGACAGCGGTCTTCTGACCTGCGGCCAGATCGGTATCGTGCTGATCGGTGCATTCCCGATGGTTGAGTGGATTACACGTACCTTCGGCGGCGTACTGAAGAAGCTAGGTGGAGCACTTGGAATCAACGAGCAGGCATCTGCCGGCATGGTAGCAAACCTTGCAAACAACATCGCTATGTTTAATATCCTGGGCGAGATGGATCCGAAGGGTAAGCTCCTCAACGTAGCATTTGCAGTATCTGCAGCATTCGTATTTGGTGACCACCTTGGATTCACCGCTGGTGTAGACCAGGCTATGGTTACTCCGGTTATCATCGGTAAGCTGGTAGCTGGTATCACAGCTCTGATCGTAGCAAATCTCCTTGCTCCGAAGCTTCTTAGCAAGATTAAATCCGCAAAATAAGAGCAGGCGAAGAAACTGACAGCCTGAGTAAGCTCAGGCAGGAAAAGAGAATGAATCTACAGCCCGGGAGGAGGCAGAACATGCCAAAATGCCGGGCTGTAAATAGAGTCAGGATCGGAAAGGAATACAGACATTATGAATATTAGTGAAGAACTGATTCGTGAGATTATTACAAAAGTAGTAGAGTCAGCCGCAAGTGAGAAGAAAGCATCTGACTGCGGATTTGAGAAACACATTGATCCGAGCGGAATTATCGGAATTAAGACCTCTACCGTAAAATGTGAGCCGTTTGAACAGGATGGCGTGGCATTAAAGGATGTCGTTACCTTGGAAGAGGCTCCGCGCATGGGCTGTGGCGTGATGGAACTGGATCACACCAGCTTTGAGTGGACGCTCACCTATGATGAGTACGACATCGTACTCGAGGGAACCCTTGAGATCGAGATCGATGGCAGAATCGTTTCCGGAGGCCCGGGCGATATCATCTACATCCCGAAGGGAAGCCATATTCACTTCCAGACAAAGGACAAATGCCGCTACGTTTACACCGTATATCCGGCTAACTGGGCAGAATAGTCAAGCGATTCCCTGAAGCGTAATGGCCGGCAGCCGGACAGATCGGAGGCGGTCAGAACGGCTAAGGAGAGTCGTCATAGTGCCAGTAAGGAGAAAACTATGAATTTGCATCTGAAGCAGGGATATTATAAGGATATCCGGGCCTGCGAGGAAATTGCAAAAGACTCCGTCTTGTACGAGCGTTACTTTGCGAATGATTACCGGACAGAGGATTATGTCCGTGCTTATTTTCCGGATGACGGGAAGGGACGCCTCTATTTTGCAGAGACCTCAAAAGGGGAAAGGGCCGGACTCATGGTCATCAGCCGGAATGGCTTTACGAATGAGTACCATTATCTGGCGCTCCTGTGTGTAAAAAAGGAATTCAGAGGGCAGGGCGTAGGAGCATGGCTTCTGGAGCAGTTCGAGCAGATGGGCCGCGAGGATGGAAGAAGAAAAGCATCTCTGACGGTCAGCGATTTCAATGTAAAAGCGTTCGAATTTTATAAGGCGAACGGTTACTACGAGGTCGGAATCATTCCGAATGCGCTGACGGATGGAATCGGCGAGCACCTGATGCTGAAGGATCTTTGCTGATCTTGCGATAAGCAGAAGGCTGCAGGATTTCTATATGGAAATAAGGAAGGGCAGGGGTTGTTATGCAGTTGCGTGACGGCTCCTGTTTTACTTTATTTTTACCCGTTTTACAGGGAAAAAGGTTTGACATTTTTTTTGTCGGGTAGTATAACTGAACAGGGAAAATATTATCCCGATGCAAAACAGAAGCACGAAGCGGAGCGATCCGCGGACTTTACATGGAAAGGAGTGTCATTATGGACAGTTCAGACAGTCATGGTCGATTATGGAACGGCGGCACATGGATGATATGGAATGCAGTAGTTACACTCCGGAAGGAACTGTAGCTTTTTTGTGTGCAATTTCTATATCGTTTCCATTTGCCATCGCCGAAAAGACCGGGTGATGGTATTTTTATACCCATTTTCTGAACGCAGATTGCAAAGCGACTGCGAATGTCCGCTTTAATGGTGGAGTATAAGATACCGAAACTAATGAGCACGGGACGGCAGCGTCTGAACTGCTGTGCTCATGATGTGAGAAAGAATGGAGGCAGAAGGACATGGAAACGAATGAAGTAAAAGAACTCACACCAACCGAAGAAATTCTGGAAATTATCTGCAGCGGGCAATCGGATCAGCAGATTCGGGACGCACTGGATGATTACCATGAAAATGATATTGCGGACGTACTGCCGCTGATAGATAAGGAGACGAGAGAGCGTCTTTACCGGATTCTTGGGGTAGAGCGGCTGTCGGAAGTCTTTACTTATATTGATGATGTATCCGAATATCTGGATGAGTTGCCGCTCGAGGAAGCAGCGGATGTCCTGGAAAACATGGACGCCGATGACGCGGTTGATGCACTGGAAGACATCGAGAATGAGGATCAGAGACAGCAGCTGATGTCCATGATGGACGATGAGTCATCCGAAGATATCCGACTGATCAAATCCTTTGATTCAGATGAGATCGGCAGTATCATGACGACGAACTACGTGTCAATTCCGGAGACCTATACGATCAAGGAAGCGATGCGCTCGGTCGTGCGTCAGGCACATGAGAATGATAATATCAACACAATTTATATTGAAGATTCACATGGAAAATATGCAGGAGCCATGGAGCTGAAGGATCTGATCATTGCACGCGACTATGTGCCGCTGGAGAGCATCGTCAGTAAGAGCTATCCGAGTGTCCGGGCTACCGCGAAGATCTCAGATAAGATCGAACAGCTGAAAGACTATGCGGAGGATTCCATCCCGGTGCTCAATGACGACGACGAGATCATCGGAGCGATCACAGCGGACGATCTGATCGAAGCAGTCGACGATGAGATGGGTGATGATTACGCAAAGCTGGCAGGTCTGACCGCGGAGGAGGATCTGCATGAAACGCTTCTTCAGAGTATGAAAAAGCGTATGCCATGGCTGGTTTTACTGCTTGGCCTCGGACTGGTCGTTTCCAGTGTGGTCGGCATTTTCGAGGCAATCGTCGCACAGGTGGCGATCGTCATGTGCTTCCAGTCACTGATTCTGGATATGGCCGGCAATGTCGGCACACAGTCACTGGCCGTCACAATTCGTGTGCTGATGGATGAGAACATTTCCGGAAAGCAGAAGCTTCAGTTTGTATTAAAGGAAATGCGGGTAGGCGGAGCAAATGGATTTTTGCTTGGCACACTGACGTTTGTATGTGTAGGCTTTTATCTGCACTTTGCAAAAGGACTGGATTACGGATATTCCTTTACGGTTGCCGGCTGTGTAGGTCTGGCGCTGTTTCTGGCGATGATCATTTCGAGCCTGATCGGTACGATCATCCCGATGTTTTTCCACAAGATCAAAGTCGATCCGGCGGTCGCTTCCGGTCCGCTGATCACGACGGTAAACGATCTCGTGGCGGTCGTGACATACTATGGGCTTGTCGGCGTGTTGCTGGTTGGGATGCATCTGGGTGGCTGAGAAGCTGCAAAGCAGTTATTTGGTATAAATAGCAATAGTGTGGAGTAGATCAATTCTGAGAGGGAGAAAGAGAGAAAAAGAAAGAAATGGAAAAAAGCTTGACCGAGGGGAATTCCCTCAAACAGATTTTATATTTTGCATTTCCGCTGCTGCTGGGCAATTTGTTCCAGCAGCTTTATAATCTGGCAGATTCTGTTATCGTAGGAAAGACGCTGGGGATTGATGCGTTGGCATCGGTGGGAGCGAGCAGCTCGCTGAATTTTCTGATCCTTGGTTTTTGCATGGGGCTGTGCGGCGGGTTTGCCATCCCGGTCGCGCAGACCTTTGGCGCAAAAGAATACTCTCTGATGCGACGGTATGTCGTAAACGCATCGGTGCTTGCGGCCGGTATTTCTATCGCAATTGCGATGGTGACGGCACTGTTTTGCAGACAGATCCTGATTCTGATCCGCACGCCGGAGAACATCTTAGACGGTGCATATTTGTATCTGGTTATTATCTTTATCGGAATCCCATTTACCGTGCTTTACAATCTGGCGGCCGGCATCCTGCGCTCCCTCGGAGACAGCAAAAGTCCATTTTTGTTCCTTGTCATCTCAACGGTCATCAATGTCATCGGTGATCTGGTATGTATTCTGGCCTTTGGAATGGGCGTAGAGGGTGCAGCTATCTCCACGATCGTTGCACAGGCCATTTCCGGCATCTGCTGTGTCCTTTATATGAAAAAACGCTTTGCGATCCTGAAGCTGGAGCGGCAGGAGGAGAAGATTTCCTCTCACCGGATGAAGATTCTGCTCGGTATGGGTGTCCCGATGGGACTGCAGTTTTCCATCACAGCAATCGGAAGCGTCATCCTGCAGAGTGCGGTCAATACACTCGGCTCGACGGTCGTTGCGGCCTTTACGGCGGGTATGAAGGTCAAACAGTTTACGATGGCGCCCTATGATGCGCTCTCCAATACGAGTGCAACCTTCTGCGGCCAGAACCTCGGCGCACGCAAGATCGACCGGATCTATAAGGGCGTGTGGCAGATGATCGTGATCGGCGTGATCTACAGCCTTCTGGCAGGAGCAGCGATGATTATCTGGGGTGACTGGATGGACGGCATCTTTGTAGATGCAGGCGAGGCAGAGGTTATCTCCTATGCATATAAGTATATCCGATGCCTTGCGTGGTTCTATTATCTGCTGGCAATCCTTGGCATTCTCCGCAGCGGCGTACAGGGACTGGGACACAGCGGCTCTGCGATGTTCGCCGGACTGACCGAGATGATTGCACGTACCGTCATGGGACTCTTCGTCATCCCGGTATACGGCTTCACCGCTGCCTGCTTCACCGATCAGGCAGCCTGGATCGCCGCGACGGTCTACATCACGGTGGACTTCTTTATTATCATGAAGAAGGAGCGGAAGAAGCGGGAAGATGTGATTACGGAGGCGTAGGAGCAGAAGAAATATTATGGAAAGATTCCGGAGCAGCATCGGAAAGCAGAATATTATTAAAAGATCAGGGCGGTAAGCGAAGAACGCTTACCGCCCTGGCTCGTTATCCGATTGGATACGTTAGTTTTTCAATTTTACAGGTATGCTTTTTTGTCTTTCGATCGTAGTTGATACCGACAAGCAGAAGATTTCCGTGATAGTCTTTGAGAGACTGAATATATTGCTGACGCCTGATCTGCTCGATGGAACCTTCTGCAGACTGCTCCCATTTTAACTCTATGACAGCAGCGGGTTTGTCGATATGTGATTTACGTGGAAGAAAGCACAGATCCGCAAAACCTTTTCCAGAAGGAAGCTCCCGCACAATGGTGTAATATTCCCGGGCAAAATAAAATGCAAGGCTGATCGTACAGCTCAAAGAATTTTCATCGTTATATTGTAAAATAGAAATTTCCTGATGAACCTGATCGATACCGGCGGCAACTGCGTCACTGTTCTGACGCCAAAGTGCATTTAGAAGTTCTCTTGACGCCTGAATGGAACGGATGACCTCAGGCCAATCCATTGTGCTGATTGCATTGACATATTCTTTGGAGACCTCACGGTTTGGAATGGCAACGGATTCTGTGGTGCTGTGGTAAGTCAGATAGCCGAGGTGGACAAGCAAAGTCAGTACATCATCTTTGGATGCAAAGGTAGTCATATCATTGCTAAATGTTTCAGTATTGACTGGTACATTGCTGCCTGCGAGCATTTCAATGATCGAGTCTTTTAGTCCATCCATATTCATCTGGATATAGACCTTTAAGGCTTCATAGGTTTCCGTCTGATTCCAATATGGCCCGAATTTGTGACGGAGCATGGATTCTACTACGGATTTTGGGCTGTACATAGAATAGGCATGGTCGCTGGCCTTGCTGTGTGAGATAAGTTGATATCCGTTGTACCAGGCTTTGGCTTCGTCAAAATTCATGCTATATTTCTGACATAATGTGGCAACCTCGCTTTCTGTAAAACCAAAAAATTCAGCCAGATCGCCGGGATCCGTCATAGAATATTCTGTAAACATATTTAGAGCAGAATGTGTACCATATTTCTTGATCGGAAGAATACCAGTCATATAGGCCAGGGCGATGTACGACTTGTCCTTCAGCCAGTTGCGCAGGAAATCCAGATATTGTCGTTGCGCTTCTTTATCCTCTCGGTATTCACGAAAAAGACAATCCCATTCATCGATTAAAATGATAAACGGACATTTAGTATAGGAAAAGACATCTTTCATAACCTGTACAAAATCTGTTTCATCCCTCAGCCGCACATGCGGATACTGTTCCTGCAGGTCAAAGATTAAATATTTTTGCAGTTTTTTCAGCATTTCATGAACACTGTGCGTGGAGCTTAAAAAATCCTGCATGTTGATTTTTATTACGTCATACTGATTCAGGTGTTCCTGAAAGGAAGGAATACCATGAATACGCAAATGGCGAAATAGATGCTCAGAGTTTACGCTTCGATCATAGTAGGCAGAGAGCATATTTGCGGCCATAGATTTTCCAAAACGACGGGGACGACTGATACACATAAACTTCTGCTGTGTCCGGAGAACGGCATTGGTTATTTCGATCAGTCCGCTTTTATCTATATAAATTTCAGAGTTTAAAGCCTCTTCAAATTCAATGGTTCCGGGATTAAGAAAACTGCCCATAGCTGTACCTCCTGTCAGATCAGTCTGTGGTTATATTATATATGCTGTGGTGTGAGGATGGCAAGGAGAGTTTGTACTTTTATGGGCAGATGAAAACGGGCTTGTCTCTTTTCTGGTAAAAGAAAAAAGAAAATGTTATACTATGAAAAGGAGCTATAAAAATGACTGAACAGAGCGAGAACCATACGAGGAGAAATGAATATGCTGAATGCAGAAGAACAAATTGAAGTGCTGGCGCTGGTGAGCAGCACAAAGAATCTGATTCTTTCAGAGCAGGAGAAGGCAGAGGTCACCGTAAAGGGTGCAGCCGACTATGTGACAAATGTAGACGTGGCGGTGCAGGAGTTCCTGAAGCGGGAGCTGGCAGAGCGTTTCCCGGATGTGCGGATGCTGGCCGAGGAGCAGGTGAATACCGGATTTGTGAAGGAAGGAAAATACTGGATCCTTGACCCGATCGACGGGACAACGAATCTGATCCATGATATGAAGCTGAGCGCGGTGGCGCTTGGGTACTATGAAAATGGAGAGATCACGTTTGGAGCCGTATATAATCCGTTCATGGATGAGCTGTTCCATGCGTCGCTTGGCGGCGGGGCGTGGCTGAACGGGAAACGGATCACGGTCGCACATGACCGGGAGCTGAAAGATGCAGTGATCGCATTCGGTCCGTGTCCGTATGAGAAGGAGCAGTACACAGAGGAAAACTTTGCCGTATTTAAAAAACTGTTCCTGCATTCGGCGGACTTCCGCCGCACCGGATCAGCGGAGCTGGATCTGTGCTATATCGCCTGCGGGCGCGTCGAGGCGTATCTGGAGCGCAACCTGAAGCCATGGGACTATTCCGCCGGATCGATTATCCTGACCGAAGCGGGTGGTGAGATCTCAGACTGGGAGGGTGGTGCGCTTCCTTATCTGAAAAATGCAGATATTCTGGGCTGCGCACCGCAGCTGAAGGCAGAGCTGCTGGAGCTGATCCGGAAATAAGGAACCATGCTGTAGCAATTCACACAGGAAAGCAGAGCAGCCCGAATTGCAGAAGCGAGGACACAACAATTGCAGAAGCTGGATCTTGACATATAAAAAAGAAGTTATATAATACATCTGCGATAAATGAGGATGTATGATTATGACAAAAGAGAGAGATTATTTTTTTGATAATGTAAAGGCAGTGCTGATGTTTTTGGTCGTACTTGGGCATCTGTTACTGCCGATTCACGGAGAGAGCTTTCTGGTTGTAGTAAAGCGGCTGATTTATGTATTCCATATGCCCCTGTTTGTATTTGTGTCCGGGTATTTTGCAAAGACATTTTATAAGAACGGCCGGTACAATTACCGGAAACTTCTGTATCTGGGAAAGGCATACCTGGTCTTTGTTGTGGCGATTCAGCTCGTATATGCCATCAGTGGATACCAGGCCTTCTCGCAGATAAACCTTTTTTCGCAAAGCGGAGCGCCCTGGTATCTGTTTGCAATGATCGCATGGTACCTTACGATCCCGGCAGTACACGGACGATATCCGGCGCTTGTTCTGGGACTGTCACTGGTGCTGGCGCTTGGAGCCGGATTCTTTCAGGAAATCGGGGATTTTTTGTGTCTGTCACGGATCATGGTATTCGGGCCGTTTTTCTATCTGGGATATTATATGGAGCGTGAGACAATGCAGCGGCTGCTGCAGAACAGATATCGAAGAGCCGTTGTTCCGATGGCAGGACTTCTTGCAGTGGGGATTCTGGTATTCGGACAACGGCTGGAAGATCCGCTGAGCATGGTATATGAAAACTTCTCCTATTATGAGCTGGAAAATGTCAGAAGTGGATTGCTCGTGCGGCTGATACTTCTGCTGGCAGCCTGCATTCTTTCCTGGGCGCTGTTGTTTTTTGTGCCGCAGCGAAAGACGCGGATATCGGCAGTCGGGCAGAATACGATGCCGGTCTATATGCTGCATCGCATTTTTCGGGATATTCTGATGTTCTCCGGTATCTATGAGCATGTTGAGGACGGAGGGCTGAGTGTGCTCCTTCTGTTTGGACTTCTGAGTATCGGCATGATTTCCGTATTCAGCCGTCCGGCTGTTGTACGGATGTGGAACCGGCTGCTGGCATTGTATACACCGCAATGGCTGTGCAGGATCCGCTCGGCAAATGTATAAGGTGTAAGGCAACAGAGATGGAAGAGAAACGGCCGGTGCGGAGTATCACTGCGGCGGATTCGGATCCTTTTCATACAGGAAATGAATATAATCATAGACCTCCTGAAAATCAATGACACAGTCCCCGTCCCATATGGCGACGGGGATTTTTGCGTCGAAGCCATAGATGACCGGATAGATCGCGGCAGAAAAATCATAGACGAGCACTAGGCGCTGGTCAGGATCGATGATCCAGTATTCACGGACACCGGCAGCTATATATTTATTCAGCTTGATCGTGACATCCTTCCTGCGCGTGGAGGGAGAAAGAATCTCGATGACGAGATCCGGCGCGCCGTAGATACAGCGGCGGATGACCTTGCTGCGGTCGCAGACAACCACGACATCCGGCTGTACCATCGTCTTCTCATCGCAGTCGAGCTGCACATCGACCGGGGAGATCATGGGGAGACAGGTGCCCTTTCGGGAACTGACGTGTGCGAGAAGCCGTGCGTGAATGAGACCGGCAATGAGCTGGTGGTCGCAGCCCGGTGCGGACATATCATAGATCACGCCGTCAATCAGCTCGACCCGCCGCTCGTCCGGGATCTGATAATAGTCGGTCAGGGTATACTCACCCTGACGTTTAACCTGATAGGATGCGCCGCTCTCCCCGACCTGTCCGGCGTGGCTCAACTCTTCTTCCGAAAATGCAGCCGCATGCTCCTCATATGAGCCGGGATGGGATGCTGTATCAGCGGATGCAGATGCAGTCTGCGAAGGTGCCGGTACGAGCAGGCTCTCCAGCGCCAGCATCGTGTCATAGCGCGGAGCTGTCGTCGCCCCGCCAAAGATTTTCTGGACGGTACTCAGAGGTACGCCGGACAGCTCCGAGAGCCTTGCGTATGTATACCCCAGTTCCTTTTTGCGTTGCTTCATTTCTTCCAGTGTCATACGAACTCCTTTCCGGACTTTGGCCCAAATCAGACAAGGCCCCGCGTGAACTACCCATTGTCTAAAGCCAATGGACTTCCTGCTTCGCAGACCTCGTAACCTACTATCTCCACAGGCGTTAATTCGGACA